>JADMIO010852264.1_pt1 | contig 105173 bp, 66 predicted proteins | sample 8958161 | NCBI WGS metagenome assembly JADMIO01 (sample SAMN16585339, study PRJNA669376) | soil metagenome | isolation source: Crop rotation soil | place: USA: Cullars Rotation, Alabama | collected 2011 | reverse complement strand
CTTTCCCTGCCGCCCCCGCCTAGATTCATCCCGCCGCTGCGCGGCTAACCTGAACAACTCGCCCGTGTGATTCGAAGCCGCAGTCGTTCGACCATGTGTAGCACATCACTCCGGATAGCTCTCCAACTGGTAATTGCACGTGCCGTCGGTTGGCTGCGTGGGCAGGGGCGGCACCTGCAGCATGTGCGGCGAGCTGAAGTCGAACGGGCCGTTGACGGCATCGGTCAGGTCGGCCACCGACGGATCGCGCCGGGTCAGCGGATGCACGTTGTAACGCGTCTCAATCAGCTTCAGCACGCTCGTGAAGTCGGTCGGCTGGTGCCACACAAATTGCGGCTTCGACCAGGGCGATACCACGACCACCGGCACACGGAATCCCGTCACATTGAATAAGCCGCGGATGAAGGGCTGGCTTTGGAAGGGACCGGGCACCTTGTCATCCGGCGGCTGCACCAGGATCGGCGGCGCATGATCGTACGTCCCGCCACCCTCGTCATACGTCAGGATAAAGGCGGAGTCGGGCCACGCATTGCTGTTGAATAGTGCAGTGATGATCTGCTGCGCACGCTGCGCGCCTTTCTGCAGGTTGTTGCCGGGATGATCGTCGTAGCCGGTGGCGCTGGCACGCTCGATGAAGACCACCTGCGGCAGCTGCTGGTCGGCCTGCGAACTCTGCAGGATGTCGTAATACTCCTGGATGTTGCGCACCTTGCCCTGAATGTCAGGATCGTTCCAGTCCTGCCACTGCGCCAGGAAGACGCTGTTGTCCTGGTAGTAGTAGCGCCAGGTGATGCCCGCGTCCTGCATGTGCCGGAAAAAGGTGGGGCGATACCACACCAGGTTATTGCTATTGGTCGCGAAGATGTTGCCGTACGATGTGCCGGCAAACAAATACATGCGGTTGATGGCGGTGGCGGCAGGCGCCGGCGAATAGAACGTGTCGCTGGTGTCGAACTGCGCCGCCAGCTCGTAATAAAAGGGCAGGTCAGTCCAGTCGTAGTAGCCGAGCGGACGCGTTTGCGTCGGGTCGAAATCGGCCTGCCCGGTCGTGAAAAGGAACCGGTCCATCTGGAACTGCGAGCTGCCCGAGAGGTGCAGCCAATTGCCGCCCACCAGGTCCATGTCCATGTGGGTCTCGTTCCAATTGGGGTTCATGCCCTCGGTGCATTCGGTGCGTGCATGGAAGGGCGGGAACGACTGACCTTCCGGATTGGTCAGCATGTAGCCCGGCGGCAGGTTGTGCAGGTCGTTCACGTCGCTGAGCTGCGCGCCGGGTAGGTGATCCACGTCCACGCGATAGGTGGCCAGTGCTCCGAAGATGTTGTCGAAGGAACGGTTCTCCTGCAGCAGATACACGATGTGGTTCAGGTTGCTGACGTCGCCGGTGCTGACAATCACCTTGACCGGCGAGCTGGCACGATCGCCGAAGCGGTCGGTAGCCGTACACGTGTAGGTGGTGGTTTGCGTCGGGCGCACCGTTACGTGTCCTCGAGTCGCAGGTGAGACCTCGCCGATGCCCTGGTCGATTCGCACCGACGTTGCATTGACGGCTTCCCAGCTGATCGTCACGGGTTGTCCGGGCGTGGGCGTTGCAGGGCTGGCGACGCAACCCAGGCTCATGCCACCGCGAACCTCGACGGTCGCACGGTTGGAATAGCCCTGGCCTTGGTAGGGACCGGTGGCGCCCACACGAAAGGTCCTGCCCATACTCAGTGGTGGTGTGAGGTACGTGCCGGTGCAGACCGCGCCGCTACAGTGGTCGGGAACGAGCGGTGTGATCGCGTACTCGGGCAGCGTGACCAGGAAGTACGAGCTGCCGTTGTTGGGTCCGCTATACGTCAGCGTGACCGACTGCCCGGCGGCGATAGCGTTGCTGGAGCTCTGCAGAGCGACGGGAACGACGGTCAAGGCCGCATTCAGCGGCTGCGCTTGCGCGTGGTCGTTGCGCAGAGGAATTCCCCGGTACACAGTGCTGGTATCGGGGGCGACCACCATGTAGTTCGAGGCGGTCAGCGGCATGGCGTCGCCATCTTCATACGCTTCGGCATTCAACGACGGCGTCACGTTGAAGGACGCAGCATTCTCGATGCGCCAGTTGAAGTGAAGGAACTGCCCCGGTGCGGCGACTGCGGGCTGAACGGTGAAGTTATCGGACGCTGTAGCAAAGACGAACGCGAAGGCCAGAAACGGAATCAACCAGACGTGACGAGGAAGGGTTCGCTCGACTCGTGGCATGGGACCTCCTAGGGAAGTGGCCGAAGTGCTGCTAGCTAGGATTGCAGGAGAGTCTCTGCAGGTTGTTTGGAACGGCCTACGCTGCAACGGGAACCGGACAAACTCGGGTGTGCGACGCGGCAGCGCTCTAGGACGTCGCTGGCTGCGGAGCGGTGACGCGTGGGCTGGAATTACGGAAGGCGTCCAGTGCCTCATGCAAGTACGGGAAGATGTGCTCCGGGCCGATTGTTTCCTCGACGTGGTGGCGCGTAAGGTCAGCCTGAAGAAACGAGGAGACACGCGCAAACGCCAGGACAACGCCGCGTTCTGCCAGTTGCTGCGCCAGTTGGCAGACAACGCGCGCGGCACTGTAATCCAGATTGGTGATGGCCTCCGCATCCACGAGCACCCAGCGCACCGGCGAGGGCTCCGGCCCCAGGATGCCGTTGATCTCCTCGGCAAAACGCTCCGCATTTGCGTAAAACAGGGGCGCACCGAAGCGATAGACCACCAGCCCTGCCTCGCTGGATGTGCCGCGCTCTGCTGGAAGCAGCTTCCAGCCCACGTCTTTGTCGGGCAACAGCACTCCAGTATGCGGCCGATAGCTGTGGCTGACGATGCGCAGCAGGCTGAGCACCATCGCCAGCACAATCCCCGCCTCCACGCCGGCCACCACGACACCTATAGCGGCAATCAGTGCCAGCCAATACTCGCCAGGGCTTTCGCGGCGGATGCTGGCCATTTTGCCCAGGTCAATGAGTCGCAGCGCGATGACAAAGACGATGCCGTTCAGGACGCAGCGCGGCAGATACTGTAGCGGCGCCTGCAAGGCCAGCAGTACGACTGCTACCACCACGGCGGTGGAAATCTGCGCCAACTGACTGCGCCCCCCAGAGCTTTCCACCATTGCCGTCTGCGTCGGGCTGCCGTTCACGACGAACGTTCCGCTGACGCCCGCAACGGCGTTGGCCGCGCAAAGTCCAAGCAGGTCGGCATTTTCATCGAGCGTTTCGCGATGCCGCGCGGCATAGATGCGGGCAGTGGCCGCGCTCTGCGCGAGGATGACGATGAAGCACGACATCGCAATGCCGATGAGCGGCTCGGCGTCTCGCCAGGTCACGCCTGGGAAGGTGGGACGTGGCAGCCCACCCGCAAGCGGCCCGATGGTCAGGATCCCGTGCCCCGGGAAGTCAAACACGGCGCTTGCCGCGATCCCGGCGATGACAGCAACCAGCGACGCCGGCAGCCTGCACGAGATGCGCCCGCACAGCAGAATGCCGGCTACGACTGCAACCGAGACTTCTAACGTGGGCAGGTGAACTTGGCCGGCATCCTGCACCAGCTCCCCAATTTGGTGGATAGTCTGGTGTGCCGATATCTCAAGGCCGAGCATGCCTCCGAGCACGGCCACAGCAACCTGAACCCCAACGCCGGTCAGAAAGCCGACCAGCACGGTACGGGAGAGGAAGTCGGCGAGAAATCCGAGTTTCAGCAGGCGCGCCAGCAGGAGCAACGCTGCGGTGATGAGCGCCACCATGCCGGCCAGCTCGACATAGCGCTCGCCGCCGACAGGCGCCAGCGCGGAGAGGCCGCTGTAGAGAATGGCGGCGGTGGCGGAATCTGCGGCAACAACGAGAAAAGGCGATGACCCGAACGCCGCAAACGCCAGGGGCGGCAGCAGCAGCGTGTAAAGTCCGGTGATCACCGGCATGCCCGCGATGCGCGCATAGCCGAGCGCCTGCGGAATGTTCATCGCTGCCAGTTGCACCCCGGCCAGCATGTCGCGCAAGGCGCGGCGCGGCGTCAGCGAGCGCAGGCTGGGAAATAGCGAGAGCAAGGTTGCTGTTACGAGAATGTAACAGAAGCCGCGAGGCGCCTTTCGCGAGGCGCGATCTCGCCATTTCGCCGTTCGCCATTCGCCATTGGCCACTGGCCATCCGCCATTTCGCCGTTCGCCATTGGCTCCCGCTGTTCCCGTTTGTATTTTCAAGAAGCTTCAACTCATCTCCATAGCCCACAGGCCCGACCGCACGCAGCAATCCTGGCGAATGGCGCATCGCGGATCGCGGATGGCGGTTGCGAAATTGCGATTGGCGAAACCCGACTCTTCCTCCATCCATCCAACAACAGCCATCCAGCATCTCACTTCACCAGCACGCATTCCTCCTCGGGCGGTATCAATCCCTATGTCGGAAGCTTTCGTTGTTGCTCCGCGCACTTGCTCGGTGTCGCTGGGAGCTGTTCCCGAACCGGATGGCACTCGGTTCCGCGTCTGGGCCCCCAGTGCGAAAACCTTAGAGGTCGTTATCGAGGGCGGCGGCTCTCCATTCCCTCTGGAGTCACAAGGCGACGGCTATTTCAGCGGTTTGGTACGGGAGGCGCGGCCGGGAGATCGCTACAAGTTTCGCTTGGACGGCGGCGAGGCGTTCCCGGATCCTGCTTCGCGCTACCAGCCGGAAGGGCCGCACGGGCCTTCGCAGATCGTCGATCCCGCTGCCTATGAATGGAGCGCGAGCGAAACGGCCTGGCCGGGTGTTGCTCTGAAGGGGCAGGTCTTATACGAGTTTCACGTGGGCACCTTCACGCCCGAGGGCACGTACCTGGCTGCGATTCGCGAGTTTCCCCGGCTGCGCGATATGGGCATCACGGTCCTCGAGTGCATGCCGGTGGCAGAGTTCGCGGGCAGTGCCGGCTGGGGCTATGACGGTGTGGCGCTCTTCGCGCCCTTTCACGGCTACGGAACTCCGGACGACCTGCGGCGCATGATTGACGCCGCACACCAGCACGGGCTCGGCATCATTCTCGACGTCGTCTACAACCACCTCGGCCCGGATGGCAATTATTTGACGAAGTTCGCCAAGGATTATTTCTCCTCTAATGACACGGAGTGGGGCGACGCCATCAACTTCGATGGACGCAACAGCGCGCCCGTGCGCGAATACTTCCGCTCCAACGCGGCGTACTGGGTTGACGAGTTTCACTTCGACGGGCTGCGGCTCGATGCGACGCAGTCCATTCATGACAATGGCGCGCACGGGACGCACATTGTCGCAGAGGTCGCGGTTGCGGTGCGCGAAGCTGCCGGCACTCGAAAGACCATCATCGTGGCGGAGAATGAGCCGCAGGATAGCTGCCTCATCTGCCCCATCGAGCAGAGCGGCTACGGTCTCGACGGCGTGTGGAACGACGACTTCCATCACAGCGCGGTGGTCGCGCTGACGGGATGCCGTGAGGCTTACTTCAGCGATCACCTGGGCCGCCCGCAGGAGTTCATCTCCGCCGCCAAGTACGGCTACCTCTTCCAGGGACAGTACTATGCATGGCAGAAGCAGCCGCGCGGCACCTCATCGCTGGGACTGGATCCCGCAGCATTCATCACGTTTCTTGAGAACCACGACCAGGTAGCCAACTTCGGCAGGTCGGAACGCGTTCGGAAGATGTCGAGCCCGGCGCGCTATCGTGCCATGACTGCGCTATGGCTGCTCAGCCCGGGCACGCCGATGTTCTTCCAGGGGCAGGAGTATGGGGCGGAGACCGCGTTTCACTACTTCGCCGGCCATGATGGCGAGCTGCGGCAGGCGGTCTGCAAGGGTCGCGCCGAGTTTATGTTGCAGTTCGCGAGCCAGGACACGCCGGAGATGAAGGCGGCCTTCCCCGATCCGGGCGATCCGGAGACGCTGCGGCGCTCGCGGCTGGATGCCGCCGAGCAGACGCGCCACCCGGAGATCGTGCGGCTGCACACCGACCTGCTAGCCTTACGGCGCAACGATCCCGTGCTGAGCGGTTCGTTGACCACGGACGGTGCGGTGCTGGCCGAGAGTGCTTTCGTACTGCGGTTCATGACACCAAAGCACGATCAGGATCGCCTGCTCGTGGTGAATCTCGGCCCCGGCTTAGAACTGCCGCATTTACCTGAGCCTCTGCTGGCGCCGCCGGCCAACTGCGAGTGGCAGCTGGCGTGGTCAAGCGAGTTGCCCACATACGGCGGCTGCGGCACATCGGCCCCGGGCCGTTTCGGCGAGTGGCATCTGCAGGCTGAATGTACGCAGTTCCTGGTGCCGGTAAGCGCCGGGCCATTTAGTCCGGAAGAGCCGAAGAGCGGCGCCTGAATCGCGCTCACTTACTGGGAGATCAGATAGGAAACGATGCCAGTCTTTCGCGCGCCCCAACTCGTTCGCAACATCGATATCGAGCACAGTCCGACCGATCTCGATCGTGAATGGATTGTGACCAACGGCCTGGGCGGCTATGCCTCAGGCACCATTGCGGGCATCAACACGCGCCGCTTCCACGGTTGGCTGATTGCCGCGTTGCCCGCGCCCTTTGGGCGCACGATGATGCTCAATCAGACGGACGAGACCCTGGTTCTGGGCGAGCACACCTATCGCCTCACGGCAGAAAACTTGGGCCGAGCCACGCGCGAAGACATCGTGAGTCCGTTCCTGAAGAGCTTCCGGCTGGAGAACGGGCTGCCGGTGTTCACCTATGAGGCCGAGGGCTTCACGCTGGAGAAGCGCGTGTGCATGGTGCATGCGCAGAACACGACGACCGTGCTCTATCGCCTGCTGAAGGGCGAGGGTGCCCGGCTGCAAGTGCGCCCCGGCATCGACATTCGTCCGCACGAAGGCTCGGTGGGAGGACCGCACCGCGAGCAGTACCGCTTCACGCTGGCAGCGAACGGCTACGAGCTCTCGGCCGGCGGCGGCTTTCCGGCGCTGCGCCTTGCGTGGCTTGGCAACGGTACTTCCTTCCAACTTGCGCTGGACCAGTATGACGACCTGCGCTACCGGCTGGAGCAGAGCCGGGGCTACGACTGGAAGGGGAACCTGTGGAGTCCCGGCTGCTTCTCCGTTGTGCTGAGCGAAGGTGGCGAGGTGTCGTTGATGGCCTCAACCGAGGACTGGGACCACATCAATGCGTTGACACCGCAAGAGGCATTTCGGGCCGAAGGAGAGCGGCGCCGTCGCCTGCTGCGAGCTGCTCCGGAGGAGGCGCGCGCCGGTCGCGCAGCTGAACTCGTATTGGCGGCTGACCAGTTCCTCATTACACCGGTAGGCCGCGTGCATGACACCGTGCAGGCGCGCAGCATTGGCGACGAGGTACGCACCGTCATTGCCGGGTACCACTGGTTTACCGATTGGGGCCGCGACACGATGATCTCGCTCGAAGGCCTGACGCTTTGCACCGGACGCACGCTGGAGGCGGAATACATCCTCCGCAGCTTCGCCAAGTACATTCGCCACGGACTCATTCCCAACATGTTTCCCGAGGGCAAGACCTCGGGGCTGTATCACACGGCGGACGCTACCCTGTGGTTCTTCCACGCGGCCGACCGTTACTTCCGCACAACTGACGACAGCGAAACCCTCGAGGTGCTGCTGCCCGCATTCCTCGACATCATTGACTGGCATTTGAAGGGTACGGACTTCGGCATCTGCGTGGATCCGGCGGACGGCCTTCTGCGGCAGGGTGCTGACGGCTACCAGCTCACCTGGATGGACGCGAAGGTGGATGACTGGGTAGTGACACCGCGGCGCGGCAAAGCCGTCGAGATCAACGCGCTTTGGTATAACGCGCTGCGCATCGCGAGCGAATGGCTGGAGCTGTTTGGCGATAGGCAGCGCGCGAAAGAAATCTCGGAGCTCGCCGCCCGTACGCGCGCCAGCTTTAACGCGAGGTTCTGGTCAGACGAACTGGGCTATTGTTTCGACGTCGTGGACAAGGAACGGGGCGGCGACGATCCCTCGCTGCGACCCAACCAGGTGCTGGCGATCTCGCTGAGAAACCCCGTGCTGGCCGAGGTGCATTGGCAGCCCGTGCTGCGAGTCGTTCGCGAGCAACTGCTGACGCCCTACGGATTGCGCTCGCTGGCACCGGGCGATCCCAGCTATAACTCACGCTATGACGGCGACCTGCGCTCGCGCGACGCCGCCTATCACCAGGGCACGGTGTGGGCATGGCTGATCGGACCGTTCATCGACGCCTGGCTGCGGGCCTATCCCGACGATCTGGACACTGCGCGTAACTTCCTCGACGGCGTTGATATGGAGATGAACCTGGCGGGCGTAGGAACCATCAGCGAGATCTTCGATGCGGACGCTCCCTTCACTCCTCGTGGGTGCATTGCGCAGGCCTGGAGCGTCGCGGAGGCGCTGCGTTGCGAGCTGAAACTCCGGGCCTTGGCCAATCAGCGCGAGCCGAAGATCGAGGCGAGCAGCATTACCTAAGGTCGCCCCGCAGTGTCCTGCGCTTCTCGCATTGCGAGCGCCGGTGTAAGCTCTCCTCGCAACCTCTGCGAGGGCCCCTTTGCTGACCAACATCTTCATCGTTGTGGCTGCCATGAGCGCGGCCATCATCTTCCTGTACGGCGTGACGCGCACCTCGGAGGCGCACGCCCGTAAGGAGTCGAACGATTTCACCGGTGCCGTCGTGGCCGTCATCGGTACCACTTATGCCGTGCTGCTGGCCTTCATGCTCTCCAATGTCTGGGACCGCTTCCAGCAGGCGGAGGTCAACGTCGAGCAGGAAGCCAACGACATCGTGAACGTCTACCGCATCGGTTCGCTGCTGCCCGCGCCGACGGGCATGCAACTGCAGCAGCTTGCTCCACAGTACGCAAACAATGTCATTTCTCGGGAATTTCCGGAGATGCTGCGGGACAACCCGCCGCAACCCGATGATCGCCTGGTCGAGGACATGTGGAGAGCCGCCAGCAAGGCGCAGCCGCATACGCCGGGAGAGTCACAAGCCATGGGCGCACTCATGAGTACGCTGGGGTCGCTCACCGAGCATCGTCGTATTCGCATCCTGCAGAGCGGTGAGCAGCTGCCGCCGATGCTGTGGATCGTGCTTATCGCGGGGGGCATCATCACCGTGGCGGCATCGTGCTTCTTCGGCGTGCCCAACTTCCGCTTTCACCTGTTGCAGGTGGTCGTGCTCAGCTTCCTGATTTCCCTCATCCTGGTTGCCATTGCCGATATTGACCGGCCGTACCAGGGACACCATCGCGTGGCGCCGAACATGTTTCAGTATGCGCTGGAGACCATCGCCGCCGCCCAAAAGGACTAAACTATCCCGACAGGTCCTCTGGCGGAAAGGGGTGCGCCATGGAGACGAAAGAAGCAACAGCCGCCCGGAAGCAAAGCGAACCTGCTACGAAGAGGGTGCTGCTCATCGGCAAAGACGAGCGGCTGGGCGCCGCGCTGGAGAAGAGCCTTCAGAACCACGGCTGCGCCTATGAGTACGCCGCGGGAAACGCGGACGCGCTGCGCCGGCTCCGGCGGACGCACTGCGACGTAGTGGTTACCGACCCCGCCACCAGCATTGAAGAGGACTTAGCGCTGCTCTCGGAAATCCGGGGAGTTCGGCCGGGCGTGCGCGTCATCGTTCTTGCTCCCGCCAGCACGCCTGAAGAAATCATTGCAGCACTGCGCGCCAGAGTCTTTCTCTGCATGTGCCCGCCGTTCCAACCGGAAGACCTGGCGGATTACGCTGCACGGGCCGCCGACGCCCTGGACGCCGCCATAGGCATTGAGGTCTTGTCGGCGCACCGCAATTGGGTGTCGGTAAGAATCAATTGCCAGTTGCTGACAGCAGAGCGGCTGATCGCCTTTCTCAAGGAGTTACGAACGGAGCTGGACGACTCCCCTCGCGAGGAGCTGCTGATGGGCTTTCGCGAGATTCTGCTGAACGCGATCGAACATGGCGCCCAGTTTCAGCCGGGCAAGGTAATCGATGTGGCCGCAGTCCGTACCGCCCGCGCCATTGTGTTTTATGTGCTCGATCCCGGCCCGGGCTTCCGCAGGGAAGACATCGAACATGCCGCCATCGGAAACCCGGCGGAGGACCCGGCCCGCCACGTCGCCATTCGCGAGGCCAAAGCGATGCGGCCCGGAGGCTTTGGCATCCTCATCGCCCAAGGCGTAGTCGATGAGCTGATTTACAGCGAAGTCGGCAACGAGGTGTTGATGATCAAACACACCGCATGATGATCCATTTGGCCGGCATCAGGCAGCCAACGGGTCATCTTTCTCCTCGTTCTGATTTTCTTTTTGGCGGAAGCCGGGGTCCTGGTCCTGGGTGACGCCCTCGGGGTTGAGCTCCGTGTCGCGCTCGAGTTCGTTGCGGGTTTGCGGCTCGCCCGTGTGCTCCTCGTTTTCGCCGGGCTCGGGGAAATCCGTATCGTTGGCTTGCAGCCGCGGATCGCGGTCGCGGTGAGGGTTCTGCCCGGAAAATGCGACGTTGGTCTTCTGCTCTCGCCGGTCCTGCTCGACGGCGCCTTTGCCGGCATCTTCGTCATTGTCATTCTGGTTCATGAGTAGGCCTCCTCCATCTTAGATGCGCGATGCGGCTGGGTTGCCGACGCGTGTTCCCCGAATCATGAACGGTGCCGCCGCGGTTGTTCTGCCGCGCTGGCTGTGCTACAAGGGGCAGGAACAGCAGTAGTCAGTAGTCAGTGGCCATTAATTATGATTCGTCTGAGAGCTGACTGCTGAGTGCTTCTTTATGCCTGAACCGAAGCCACGCGCGAAGAAGAACGCCACGGCGGATCCGGTGATACCGGATAAGCTCTACTTCCGCATTGGCGAAGTGGCTCGGCTCTGCCGGCTGCCAGCCTACGTGTTGCGCTTCTGGGAGAGCGAATTCCCCCAACTGAAACCGGTGAAGGGCAGCACTGGCCAGCGGATGTATCGGCAGCGCGATGTCGAGACGGTGTTGCGCATCAAGAAGCTGCTCTACGAGCAGGGCTTCACCATCCCGGGCGCGCGGCAACAGCTGAAGGACGAAGCCAAACCCGTCCAAAAACAATCAGGATTGCCATTTCCCAAGGCTGACAATTCGCGCGAACTGAAGAAGGTCCGCCAAGGCCTGCAGGAAATCCTCGGAATTCTGGCGAAGAAGAAGAAAACCGGCAGTTAGCATTTGGCACTCGGCATTTAGCTCTTAGCCCTTAGCTTTTAGCTCTGCTACTGATTACTGGCTACTGACTACTGCTTCCCCACATAACTCACCCGCCAGATCGCATCCGAGCCGTCGTCGGTCACCAGCAACGAGCCATCCGGCGCGACGGTCACGCCCACCGGTCGTCCCCAGACCTTGCCGTCGGGCAGCACGAAGCCGGTGAGGAAGTCCTCGTACTCGCCGCTGGCCTTGCCTGTCTGATGCAGCGGCACGCGAACCACTTCATAACCGGCGCGCGGCTGTCGGTTCCAGGATCCGTGCTGCGCGGCGAAGATGTCGCCCGCGTACTCGGCAGGGAACTGCTTGCCCTCGTAAAACGCGAATCCCAGCGAGGCGTTGTGCGCCTGCAGGAGCACGTCGGGAACGATGACCTTGCTCTTCAGCTCCGGGTGCTTTCCCTTCAGGCGCGGGTCTTCGTTGCCGCCAATGTAATAGTACGGCCAGCCGTAGAAGCCGCCGTCCTGCACGTGGGTGATGTAGTCGGGCACAAGGTTGTCGCCCAAGGCGTCGCGCTCGTTCACCGAGCACCAGAGCTCGCCGGTCTTCGGGTTGATCGCGAGGCCGCCGCCGGCATTGCGGATGCCATACGCATAGACGCGCATGTTCGCGCCATCGGGAGTCAGCACGAGAATATCGGCGCGGTTCTTCTCCTCGGGGTGAGTGTCGGGATCGTTGACGTTCGAGGCGGAGCCGACACCCACGAACAGCTGTTTGCCGTCCGGCGAAAAGACGAGGTCGCGCGTGGAGTGGCCTTCATGGTTGGGCAGCTTCGCAATCTGCTGCGGTTGTCCCGTGGCCTTCATGTCGCCGTTGTGGTACGGAAAGCGCACGACGGCGTTGCTGTTGCCGATGTAGAGATATTGCGGATTCGCGCCCGGCGGGTAAAACGCGATTCCGTATGGCTCGGTCAAGCCGTGCGCGTAGATCTCCGACTTCTGCGACTTGCCATCGGCAGTAATGCCGCGGAAGACGCGGATGTTGCCGGCCTCCATCTCGGCGACGAAGAAATCGCCATTCGGAGCAGTGATGATCTTGCGAGGACCCTTCACGAACGTCGAATAGAGCTCGACCTTGAAGCCGGCAGGGGCCTTCGGAACAGCGTCCTTGGGACGATCCACCACGGAGGGCCCATTGGTCGCCGACTTCGTTGCGTACGGTGCGGGCAAGTCGGCTGGCGTGATCTTGCGCACGGTGCCGGGCTTCTCGTAGCGGTAGTCGGTGAATGGCGCTTTCGGCGGCGACGCAGAGGTTTGGGCGCTAACGGCGACGGGAATCAGCAACAGCGCGAACGGCAGAGCAAGCTTTCGCATCGAGACCCTCGGTCAAGTTTGACGGAGTAATGGATGCGAAGAGAGCGCCGGGCGATACAGATCCGGATTTCGCCAAGCGCCGGCCGGATGCGCAGATCACGCTGCCATGTGCCCCTGAGTCACCGACTTACGCGTGCCGACATGCGATACTCTGCGGATGTTACTCCGCGTCGAGCTTAGGCGACGTAAACTGCCCAGCCGCTACTCGAAGGTACCGTCCAGTCTTTGGAAGGGAAGGGTAACCCAATGGGAATCAGGACACACGTCGTAGTATTCCTGCTGTGGGTTTTCGCAGTGTCAGTTCTGCAGGCGCAGACCGGTGTGCTGTCAGTTGTGGTGAGAGATTCCAAGAACCACACCCCGGTACAGGCGAAGGTCAAAGTTGAGGGTCCTAAGACGCTGGAAACGGAAACGGACAAGGATGGCAGGCTCTCCCTCTCGCTGCCCACCGGAGAATACAAGGTCACTGCCGCCGCGATAGGGTACAGCAGCATGAGTTGGCGGGGAATCCTCCGGGCTGGGCCCAATGCCCAAGCTGCGGAGATCCTCCTCTCTCCCGCCTTTCTCGAAGCACCGGTGTCGGGCCGCACCGGAGTAGTTTCGATTCGGGTTCGCGACTGGCTGACCCACTACGCAGTTCCCGCAAAGATCGAGCTAGAGGGGCCGAAATCACTCTCGCTTGAGACCGACGGGAACGCGACGATCACGCTGCCATCGGGCGAATACCTGGAGAAGGTCTCGGCCCCAGGCTACAAGACCATCTGGTGGGACTCACAGACAATAAGACCGAGTGCTGACAACCGCCTGGGGACTATGCTCGTGTCTCTGTACCCAAGGCCAGAAGAGGAATTGGAACGCTCGCAGCTTAAGCCCGGCTACACGTTATTCGTGGGCTACGCGACGGATGAGCAGGGGCACCCAGTGGCGGGTGTCCGAGTGCGTTTTAAGGACGCCGGTGCCGAAACGACCACGAACCAAAGAGGCTACTACTCGCTTTCAATTCTGACTCCGCAGCTGAAGGGAGAGGGTGACCCGGCTACAGACACATTCACTGCCGAGAAATCTGGATACAAAACTATCGTGCATTACAACGTGGAGGTAGAGAGCGAAGGTCCCAAGGGCATCGCGCTCGATATGGAGCGAGGCTTAGGAGTTATTCCGTTTGACGATCTACCCATGGCAGCGAGGCCGACAGATGAGCATCAATATCCCGAACCAGAGCAACGGCCGAAAACAGCACCGACGGTGCCGAAAGGATCCCGGGAAATCTCGCCCCAGCCGTCACTAACCATCGGGAACTCGCTGCTCCCGGACAGCATCAAGGTCGGCCTCGGTTGCTTAAGAGACCCCTGTCAAACAAGAAATCCGGATGGTTACTGCTACCACCCCGAAGGGTGTAGCAACTATCCGCACGGTTGCGCGGCTTGCCGTTTCGCATGCGGAGATCCTGAACTATTTGGTTTTGAACCTTACGTCCAACTGGGTCTGCAGTCTGAGTGGAAGGCAGTCTGGGGTGACGATGGCCCAGATTCGCTCAAGGCGGGTGCAGTCGCTTACCGAACCTACGCCGCATACTTCAAGCAGCATCCTGGACGATCTGGTTCGTCAAGTTACGACATCCGCAGCGACGAGTGCAATCAGGCGTTCGCTTTCACAGGTGTTCCGCCGGATCCGAGAACCAGTGCCGCTGCGCAAGCCACCGCTGGCGTCGCGCTGTCAGATGATAATGGCGCGCATGCCTACTTTTCGGAATACGCTGCCAACACGAATAACTGGGGCGGTTGCGGGGACGGCAAAACGGGCGACAACGTTAACTGGCCCTGCATGGCGGATCCAGTCGCTGCGGGTTCGACCCACGCCGGACACGGTCGTGGCATGAGGGAGTACGGGTCATGGTACTGGGCAAGGGGCAAAGGCTACCTGTCGCACCAGACCTTCACCGCACCGGGCTGGCAATGCATTCTGGACCACTACTACAACGACAACGGCAACAGTACAGGCGCTGGAGGGCAGAACACATATCGTTACTCGTTCCTCTACGGTAATGCCGGGGTCGGCTATGGTCCTAGTCCAGACGGCGCAATTGTGTACGCTCCAGTTAATGCCTATCTTGGGCGGCACCTCACCGGGCCCTTAAGCAGCCGAACGCGCGGGATTGCACCGGCGGACAACTTGTGTGACGGTACCAGCTACGCTTAGCCTGATCTCTACACCATGCGTTTGGACGGAACCTGCCCGGGAGGTGGTACCTGCCCGGTAGACATTACTCCCAACCAATGCAACCAAAACCCCGCGTGGTCGCCAACGCAGAAACAAATTGTCCACAACAGGAGCACATCGGACCCTGGTCCGTGGGCGATCTCCATCATTAATGCCGATGGAACCGGCGATACTCCGGCAGAGTATGACTGGCCTTGGCTCGGCCAGAATTGGTCGCTGCAGAACGTGATTGTCTTTGGCGGTCTGGGAGGACTGTACATCATGAACCCAGATGGCTCAAATGGCTCTTTCATCGATACCAGTTCAGCGGCCAGTAATCCATCCTGGTTTCCCGGCAACGGCCTAGTGAACTTAATAGCGTACGACACCTGCATTGGGCTTCAGGACTGTTTCCAAGAAATCTTCGTCATCAATGCGGACGGCGGTCAGCCGACCCAACTAACCAGCCCGCCGGCGAACAATTGGGCACCGTCATGGTCCCCCGACGGCACAAGAATGGTTTATCTTTCGGACGCCAGCGGTTCGTCGGAAGTCTGGATGATGAATTCGGATGGAAGTCAACAGACGGAGCTTACATTCTTCTCGGTGAACGAGAACCTGTCGCCGCACTGGTCACAGGACGGTCACCATATCGTTTGGCTAAGTTCGACATCCCTGCCGCCGAGTGCGACCCTGAAGATCATGAACGCGGACGGAACGAATCAATACAGCTACGGCCCGGCGCTTCCGGTCGGCAACACCGGAACTGGTTCGATGGATACTACCCGCTGCCGACGGTTCGACGCGTTGTAGTGGCGCTCGCAGCCTGGCTCTGGATCCTGTCTATCTAACGCTTCAGCTTCCTCGCCTCGCACGCGTCCACGACCTTCGTCGGGTCGACGGCGTCGCGATCCAACTGCATCTGGATCACCTTGCCGTCCTTGTCGATGAGGTAGTTCACGCGCCGGGCGGCCTTGTATTTCGGGTCATAGAGGCCGTATTCCTTCGTTACGTCACCGCCCCAATCGCTGAGCAGCGGGAAGGTGACGCCGATCTGTTGCGCCCAGGCTTTATTCGAGAAGGGAGAATCCATACTTACACCCAGGACCTGGGTGTCGGCGGCTTCCAGCTTTGACAGGTTCTGCTGGAAGGCCTGCATCTGCTTCTGTCAACCACCGGTGAACGCGAAGATGTAAAACGCCAGCGCAACGTTCTTCTTGCCGCGGAACTCATGCAGAGAAACCTTGTTGCCGTTCTGGTCTTCCAGCGTGAAGTCGGGCGCGGTGTCGCCGACTTTGATTTTGGGTTGCGGCATCTGGTCCGCTGCGGGCGCCATGGCCGACATCATGCAGCCGGCAACCAGCAGCGTCAATAGGAGCTTCCTCATCCCTTCTCGCCTCCGATCAGCATTGTCACACACTGCCCCATCACGTTTGTGAACAGCAGCTTGCCCACGCTGCGCGCGACGCGATTCCAATTTGGGATTGCACGCGTCGCCGCCCCGCATGCCAATTGCGGAATCGTTACACGGGCGATAGAGTGAATGAGGATTCATTCGGTAAAGCAGTCAGCATTCAGCATTCAGCACTTAGCATTTGGCTCCCCTGCTGAAGTGGAGTTCTGGCTAAGTTCCAAGTGCTAACTGCCAAATGCCGCGCTCCATGCCCAAACAAGACCCTCCATCCCCGGCTTCGACGGAGACGGCCGCGCCTCCGGTGAACCGTAACGCCGACAAGTATCAGCGCATACTCGATGCGGCCGTGGCGGTGTTTGCCGAGAAGGGCTTCTTCAGCTCGCGCGTGGCCGACATCGCCGACCGCGCCGGCGTTGCCGATGGCACCGTCTATCTCTACTTCAAGAACAAAGAAGAGATCCTCATGACGGCCATCAACACGGCCTTTGACGGCTTCATGAGCCTGGCGCGTACTGAACTGAAAAAGCTGGCCGACCCCGCCGAGCGGCTGCGACGTCTCGCCTTCCTGCACCTGGAAGCCATGGGCGCAAACCGCAACCTGGCGGTCGTCTTCCAGATGGAGCTGCGGCAGAGCACGCGCTTTTTATCCGAGTTCTCGCATCAGCACATGGTGGAGTACCTGCGGCTAGTACGCGACGCCATCACCGAGGGGCAGGCGAAAGGAATGTTCCGCCGCGAGATGTCGGACAAGTACGCCGCCAATTGCTTCTTCGGGGCACTGGACGAGATGGTCACCTCGTGGGTGCTGAGCGGGCATGAGTTTCCGCTGGCGCACGCAGCGGACATGGTGGTGGACATCTTTCTGAACGGTATGCGGTCGAGTATTTGATGCGAGCCTATCCAGGGACGGGGGGCGCACCGCTTTAGCGGTGCAGTGAAAGATTGATCGAGTAAGCGGCTTTAGCGGCCGAGGTAAATGGCGGGAGTACCTCAGCGGCTAAAGCCCACAACGACAAAATTGCTGGTGATCTGTACGCCTGAAGGCGTACTCCACCCTGTTCTGCGTTAACCGGCGAGCGGTACGGTGAACCATCATGAATCTTCGCACCCTCAATGACGTGTTCTTCACCGTGGTGCAGCGCAATAGCGACCGCGTCATGCTCACGCGCGAAAACGGCGTGTGGAAGGACATCTCCGCCAGGCAATTGCGCGCATGGGTCTACGCGACGGCTCGGCAGTTGCGCAGCTGGGGCATTGGCAAGGGCGATCGCGTCATCATCCTCAGTGAGAACCGGCCGGAGTGGGCGGTCGCGGATTTCGCCTGCCTGCTGCTTGGCGCGGTCGATGTGCCAATCTACGCGACGCAAATCCCGGAGCAATGCCTGTTCGTCCTGCAAAACTCTGAAGCACGCCTCGCCTTCGTCTCCACCCGCAAGCAGTATGAAAAACTGGCCGCCATTCGCGAGCAGACCGCGCTTGAATCAATCGTCATCATGGACGAAGTGCCGGAATTGGCGGATGCGATTTCCATGCAGTCGTTCCTGCGCAATGCGTCGTTCGACGAAGACCCCGAACTTGACGCCATCGGGCAGCGAGTGGAGCCCGATGATCTCGCAACTTTGATTTACACCTCGGGCACGACGGGCACGCCGAAGGGCGTGATGCTGACCCACGGTAACCTGGCCACCAACGTCAATGTCTCGCTCGACATGTACGACATGGACAAGGAGGACCTCTGCGTCTCCTTCCTGCCTTTGTCCCACGTCACGGCGCGCCACCTCGACTACGCATTGATGAATGCCGGAGTGCCGGTTGCGTACTGCCCCATGATCGACGAAGTCGGGCAGGTGATGAAGGAGGTCCGGCCGACGGTGATCGTCGCGGTGCCGCGCGTTTACGAGAAGGTTTACAACAAGGTGCAGCACGGATCGCAGGGCATCAAGCACAAGCTCATCGAATGGGCCCTGAAGGTTGGAGCTGCGAATCGTGACGCCATCCTTCGCGGCGAGACGCCCACGTCGCTATCTTGGAAGATCGCCAACGCGCTCGTGTTCTCGAAGATTCGCGAGGGCCTGGGCGGGCGCGCCCGCATCTTCGTCTCCGGTGGTGCGCCACTTGGAAAGGAACTCGCGACCTGGTACGCCGACGTCGGCATCCGCATTCACGAGGGCTACGGACTCACGGAGACCTCGCCCGTCATCGCACTCAACAACCCGATCAATCATCGGCTGGGAACCGTGGGCAAGCCGATGTCGAACATCGAGGTCAAAGTCGCCGAGGATGGCGAACTGCTGGTGCGCGGGCCATCAGTATTCAAAGGCTACTGGAAGATGCCCGAGGAGACAGCCGCCGTCTTTGAGGACGACTGGTTCAAGACCGGCGACATCGCGTCCATCGACGAGGATGGCTACATTTCCATCACCGATCGCAAGAAGGACCTAATAAAAACCTCCGGCGGGAAGTTCATCGCGCCGCAGCCCATTGAGAGCTCGCTGAAGGTGAACCCGTTCATCGGCGAAGCAGCACTGCTCGGCGATAAGCGTAGGTTCCCGGCGGTGCTCATCATTCCGAATTTCGAGTTTCTGGAAGCGTGGGCGCAGCAGCATGGAGTGAAGTTCTCCTCGCGCAAGGAGCTGGTGCGCTCGCACCAGGTGCAATCGCTGTATCACGACATCGTTGAAGAGCTGAACCAGAACCTGGCGCAGTTCGAGAAGATGAAGAAGGTGCTCGTCGTTCCCGACGAGCTCAGCATTGCCGAGGGCACGCTAACCCCGAGTATGAAGCTGCGCCGCCGCAATCTGACCGAGCGCTACCGCAAAGAGATCGACGCGCTATACGCCGAGGCGGAGTCACACACCCGGCAGCCGGCGGGCGCGAAGCGCTAAAGACAGCACTTGGCATTTGGCACTTAGCATTTAGCCAAAGCTTAGGAGTCGGCACCTGGCATGCGCGAAAGCTCGGCGCCAGCGAGTTTGGGCTAAGTGCCAACTGCTAAGTGCCAAGTGCCGCTTTTCTTCGCATCCAAGTAGCTGTGCGCCGACGTCTCATCAAGCAGACCATCGCCGTTGTAGCCGGGAACCTGCTCTACTTTTTTGTGCTGATGCCGCACCTGCCCCCGTCGGGCCGCCATCGGCCCGACCGCCTCGATCTTGGCCTGATTGTCGACTTCTGGGTTTGCGTGGTGGTCTATGGCGTCATTGAGCTATTCGACCGCAAGCGACGCCGGCGCGATGTGCGTTGATCGCGTCTCGCTCTGCCGCCAGAGAGGCGGCTCCGGATCACCCGCTTACTTGTCGTCGCAGTTGCAGCCCAGCCCGTCGAACTTGAAGTCCTGCATCTGCTTCTTCAGGTCGTCCATTTGCTTCTGGAATTCCGGCCCAAACGACTTCATCGACTCGTCCATCTGCTTGCGCATCTGGTCGAACTCTTTCTGCGTCGGCATGGAGGCCTGGATCTGCGCCTTCAGCTGCTCGCCGTTGGGCATGGACTCGCGAATCTGCCGCTGCATCTCCTCAAAGTCCTTCTGCGATGGCATCGACTTCTGCCACTCGGTCTGCATCTTAGCCATGTCCTTCGCGAACGGCTTCGCCGACTTCGCCCACTCGCGTGACATCTTCTCTATCTGCTTGCGCGACTTCTCCACCTCGCGGCGCATCTGCTCCAGCTCTTTCTCGTTAGGACCGAAGTTCGCGGCAAACTCCTGCTGTGCGCCGTCAATCTCAGGCCCGAGCTGCTCCATTTCGTTGGCTAGTTCGTTACCGCTACTACCATCGAATGGGCCGGTGGGCGAAAGGCGCGAGTTATCGCCGGGGTTGGGAAGCGCCATCGTGAAGCTCTGCTCCCGTTTGTCGCGCAATACGGTGACCGGTACCTTGGCGCCCGCGGCTCGCATGCCGCGCTGCCAGTCGGCCATGTCGTGAACCACTTCGTCGTTCACCTTCAGAATGACGTCACCGGCCTTTAATCCCGCGGCCGCCGCAGGGCTGCCCGACTCAACCGAGCGCACCAGCACCCCGTGTCCGCGTTGCACTCCGAAGAAGTCGGCGAGCTGCGGGCTGAGGCTTTCCACCACCAGTCCATGACGCGCGGACAACAGCGTGAACGACGGCACCTCCATGTCAGGCATGATGGCGCGCGGCGGAGCTGGGGCTCCCAGCGCGATCGCCGGCAGCGTATTCGCGTGCGACATGATGTTCCAGCTGCCCAGCGTGACCTTCACATCCTTGCGCTGTCCGGCGCGCAGCACCGTCATGGTCACGGTCTTGTTCGGCGGGGTCGCGTGAATCAATCCTTGCAGTTGCTGCGGGTTGTCCACCTTGGAGCCTTCATAGGCGACCACTACGTCGTTTTCTTTCAGGCCGGCATGGCACGCAGGCCCGTCCTGATCAACGTAGGTGATCACCGCGCCGCTCGCGTCCGAAAGCTTGAGTGATGAGGCTTGCTGCGGATTCACCGCGGCAATCCCCACACCAAGGTAAGCGCCTGAGTGTGCCTCAGGCCACGGCTGCGGGACGGCGATGGCCGGCAGCACCATTGCCATTGCGATTACTGCAACCAGCGAAACAGTATTGCGCTTGTTCATACGATTAGCCTTGATACCACCATGGAAACGACGTGCGTCAGCAGGAATGGGCAACATTTTTGGGACGAAATTCGGGAAGTCTGCGGTTACTCGACCCTGACCCCTGATCCCTGACCTCCGACCCCTGACCCCTGCCTTAATAGCACCTGCGCAGCCCGATCTGCCCCATCGTGGTGCGGATGCGTAGCGCCGGCCCCCCGCCATTCAGCGACCCTTCGGCCGAGATCGATTTCGGACTGTACTGCCCTCCCTGGCGCACAATGTTCAGCCCGGGAAAGTCAGAGAAGATGCCGCGTCCCACAGCCATGTCGGAGGTAGCATGCACGTTCACCGGGATATTGCCGACGAAGCACACGGTCACGTCGCCCGCGGCCGTATGCAGGTATGAGTCGCTGAAGCCGCGATTGCCGATGAACTCCACCGTGATCGGGCCTGCGCCGGTCTCCACCTGCGCGCTGCGGCTCACCTTATACAGCTCGACGCTGCCACCACCGGTCGTGACGCGCACCGGACCACCCGCGCTCGACAGCCGCACGCTGCCACCCTGCGTCTCCGCCACTACTGCTCCGGCCACATCCCCGAGGTACAGGTTGCCGCCACCGCTGACGACGTGCAAATCGCCGACGCACTTTTGCACCTGGATACTGCCGGCCCCGGTTTCGATGGTCGAGGCATGCGAGGAGCCGATGTATACGCGCCCACCGCCCAGGCTCACCTGTGTCTGGCCCCCTACATTGGCGACGCGCACGTCCGATGCGCCACTGGTAAAGCTCAGGTCACCGCCCAGGTTGCCAGCTTCGACGTTGCCTCCGCCACTCGAGATCTTGACCGGCCCAGCCAGATCGTCCAGCTTGATGAGTCCGGCGCCGGTCGTCGCCTGAATCGTCGCGGCAATCGAATTGAAGGTAAGTGAGCCGGTGTGTGTGGCGACTTTAACCAGGTTGACTTCGCGCGGTACCTGGACGATGAACTCCGCGCCGAATCGCTCCAGGGTCTTGACCTTCATCTTGCCCTCGAGCGCGATGGCGTCACCAAGTTTGTTCGCGGAAATGCGCAGCTGGTCGAATTGCCGGCGCGCGCCTTCTTCGCTGATCGCGAAGGAGCGCTTGCGCACCAGGTAGCTGACACGCGCGGCGTTGCCCTGCACCTGCACCGATCCGAGATCGGTCGTTACTCGAAGCTCGCGGGCGCCGGGCAGTGTCCCCGACGACTCCTCTACCCAGGAGTTTCCGTCGCGATAGACGCGCGACTGCTGAGCCCAGAGCGACGAGGAGAGCGCCAACACCGCCAACATGGCGCAGCTCCAGAGAGCGCTGTACCTGTCTCCTCTCTCCGGTGCTGCTGCCTGGTAGTGATTTGTCGCTTCCTTGGTTGTGAACTCGCCCATTGCTCTGTAACTCAGTGAAGTTGCTTAATCGAGGTTCGGCATCGAAGACAGCTCGCGCTGCGCTTCGCTACGAATGTAATCGCTGGGGTCTTCTTTGGCCAACTGTTGCAGTGCCATCCGTACGCTGCTGTCGGCGCGTACCGGCTCCAGCGCATGCAATGCGCCGCTGCGCACGCCCAGGTTGCTGTCGTTCAACAGCGCCTCCAGCACGGCATTGCGGACACGAATGTCCTGCTTCACATAGCTGCCCACGCCGTCCAGCGCCTTCAGCCGCACGCCCGGGTTGCTGTCATAGCGTAGCGCGTAGGTCAGGGCCTCGCGCGCCTGCGGGCTATCGGGATTGCTGGTCAGCAGATCGACCGCACCCAACCGCGCCCCGGAATTGCTGATGTTGTTTTTCGCGGTGTAAGCCAGCAACTCCTGGATCTTGGGATCGTTGATGGAGCCTTCGACGGAGTCGGGCTCGATGCGGTCATAGCGGATCTCCACTTTGTCGGAGTTCGGCTGACGACTGATAGACGTGATGCCCGCCATTGTCGGCGTCTTGCGAGCCTCTGGATGGGTGGACGAATGCAATCCCCCAAGTGCGCTGTACATGGTTCCCAAACCGGAGCCGAAGCCCACCATCAACAGAACAGCCGCAAGCGCGGGCGAGAAGCGCACCTGCCGCAGCCACGCGGTTGGATCGAAGACAAACCGGTGCCACCAGCTACGTTGCTGCTCGGTGGTCTCGAGCGTGTCCTGCAGCCGCATGCGCGCCGCGGCCAGGAAGCTTGCCGAGGGCTCTTCCACCGGCAGGGCATTCATCTCGGCCTGAAACTCCTGCTGGGCAGCAAGCTCCGCCGCACACGCCGTGCAGCGGCGCATGTGCTGCTCCATCTCATGCCGCGCATCATCCGCCAGCTCGTTGTACAGATACAGGCAGATGTTCTGTTGAATCCAATCGCAATTCATAACTTACCTTCCAGCTCGCGGAGCTCGGCACTTAGCATTTGGCAGTTGGCCATTGGCCAAGGCGCTCGAACCAGGAGCCTTGGCTAAGTGCCAAGTGCTAATTGCCAAGTGCAGCTTCACCTCATATCCTTCAACGCCGCCCGCAGCTTTTGCGTCCCGCGGAACAGCGTGTTCTTCGCCGTCTCTTCCGTCGTGTTCAAAATTTCGCCGATGGTGCGCAGCTTCAGTCCCTGGTAGTGCTTCATCTCGAAGACCATGCGCTCGCGCGGGGTCAGCTTGTTCAGCGCCTTGGCAATGCGCGCGCCCAGTTCCCGGCGCATCAGGTCCCGCTCAGGGCTCGCTCCGGAGCGGTCGTCCGCTACCTGGTCCATCAGGTCGTAGGTGCCGCCCTCTGAGTCGGTCGCAATCGCCGAGTCTTCCTTGCGCACTTGTCGCTTACGCAGCAGGTCAAGGCACAGATTCGTGACGATGCGGTAAATCCAAGTGTAGAAGGAGCACTCGAAGCGGAAGTTGTTGATGTTGCGATAGGCCTTCAGGAAGGCCTCTTGATAAATGTCCTGTGCGTCCTGCTCGGAGCGCGTCAAGTGGTAGGCGAGGCGTAGGACGGCGCTGTCGTACTGACGCACCAAGTCCTCGAACGCGGCGCGATTGCCGCGCTGGGCCTCCCGGATCAGCTCCGTGTCGTTCATGCGGCTTTGGGCTTGCCCCACTATCCTTCCCTGCTTTGAGGGAATAGACGACGCCGTCTCCCGCCACGCTTCAGGAGAACGGTGCGCCGGGGTTCCCAAACCGTTACGCTTCTTGGTTTGAGGTGCAAGTCTCGTTCCCGGGGTCCTCGTCCCGCCCACCTTCGACGGGAGGGGGTGGGGGATAACCGTAAGGGGAACAGCAACCGCTTCAGCCGGCATTCTGGTTTCTACCTACTCCGTGAGTAACAACCAATTGTTGTGGCTGCAACTACATAGACGAGCGCGGGGAGAAACCGTGAGCCAGATTATAGACGGAGGGGAGGGACGTAAAGCGCATTTGGGCATCAGGTCCCGCACTTGGCACCTGGCAGCTGGCATTTAGCACGTGGCCTTTGGCACTTAGGGCTTGCACTTGGCAGTTAGCACTTGGCAAAATCGCGCCCGGGATCGGGCGGGGATGAAAGGAAATTTTTGCGCAAGCTGATATTGCGGGAGGCGCCATGCATTGGCCAAGTGCCAAATGCCAAGTGCTAAGTGCTAACTGCTAAGTGCTAACTGCTAAGTGCTAACTGCTAAGTGCCGCCTTTACGCCATCGCGGCGTCGGCAGCTTGCGCCCGCCGCAGCAAGGCCAGGGCTGTAATGTCATTGTGCAGCGGCCCCGACGCAACATACTCCTTCACCGCACCCAGTATGCCGGTAGCGATCTGGTGAGCTTCCTCCAGCGGAGCGATGCCGAAGTGATGTTTCACCCGCGCCAGGCCGAACTCTTCTTTCCTGGCCGTCGCCTCAACCACGCCACGGGAGACCAGCAGGAGTGATGCTCCGGGCTGCAGTGCCGCCATCGGCGCTTCATAGGTGGAAGCGGCGAATAACCCAAGCGGCAAACCCGTCGCACCGAGCTCGGTGATACCGGTAGCATCACGCAGCAGTCCGGGCGTATGTCCCGCGTTCACATAACACACCGTGCCGAGCTGCTCGTTGTAGCAGCCCAGGAAGGCCGCGCAGGAGCGCACGCCCGAGGCCGCGTGACGGATACTCAGGTTCAGCTCCAGGCAGAACTCCATCATCGCGTCCGCTTCGTTAATCTCCTCGTAAGCGAAACGCCGGCTTCCAATCTGCTGAAACGTCCGCCGGGCGGCCTCCACGATCTTGCCGTTTTCTTCGTGGTGGCCGGCGATGTCCAGCAGCCCGAACACCACACGCGTGCGGTTGGCACGCAGAAAGTGATACAGGTCGCCGCCCACGCGCTCACCGTGGACAATACCGGCGATATCGGCTCCGGAAAGGGGTGGAAACTCCGCCTCGGTTGGCGGGGCAAGGACGGCAGCGTGGTCGCGGTGGAATCCCAGCTTCATAACAGGGCGGCCCATCATAACGCATAATCGGCAAAAGGTGAGCGGCGCGTTAGAAAAATGCCTCCTCACGGCGCGAGCGCGCTACCGCGGCGCGATACGATGACCCTCAGGAGAACGCGTGCGCATCGTCAGCATCGGCGAAGTCCTCTGGGACGTCATCGGAACCTCGGAGTATCTGGGCGGCGCTCCGCTCAACTTCGCAGCCCACGCCAGCAAGCTGGGACACGAGGTGTACCTGGTCAGCGGCGTTGGAGAGGACGCACCTGGTGAAGCCGCCCTCGCCGCCATGCGGCGCCTCGGCATCGGCACCGATCTGGTCGAGCTTGTGCCCGGAGCGAGCACCGGCACCGCAGAAGTTGAGCTCGACCCAAGCGGCAAGCCGATGTTTCGCATCGTGCGCCCGGCGGCTTATGACCACGTTCGCATCACGCCGGCATTGAGGCAGCGCATCATCGCGCTCCAGCCGCACTGGATCTACTTCGGCACCCTATTTCATGTCACGGAGCCGGTGTTGGCCGCGACCCTGCAACTGCTCGACGCATTGGCCGCCGCCAGGCGTATTTACGATGTGAACCTTCGCGAGGGCAACTGGACCTTGAGGGCGGTCGAGCAACTGGCATCGCGCGCCAACGTCATTAAACTCAGTGACAGCGAAGCCGAATTTCTCGACGCCTCCATGGGCGCCGGCGAGGAGGCATCGCCCATCCGGCACTTCTGCGAGCGCTGGTGCGACCAGTACCACTGTCGCACCGTCTGCGTCACCCTGGGCGAACGCGGGTGCGCCATCTACCACGATCACCATTTCACCGAATCGCCGGGGCGGCGGGTGGAGGTGGTCGACACGATTGGCGCAGGCGATGCCTTCGCCGCCGGCCTCATCCACGGCATGGGCGAAGGCTGGCCTATGGAGCGCTGCGCCGCGTTCGCCAACGCTCTTGCCGCGCTGGCTGCAAGCCGGCCGGGCGCCATTCCCGAGTGGTCCATCGAAGAAGTCACGTCCATGATGAACCCTGGACCGTAGGCGTGGGCATGAGCCCGCGTCTACACTATCCCCGGCCTGAGCAAATGGCAGGCGAGTTTTGACACCGATTTTGGTGGGCTCGTATAACCTTTGCTTCTATCATCGGTTGGTCGTTGTACTTCAACCTGAATCCCGTATTGACGGAGCGTCACATGAACGGGTGGATCCTTCGTTGCCTACCGCAACTGTCTCTGGCAATCGTTTGTGTCCTCACGCTGGCAGCGCAAACTCCTTCCTCGATACCCAAACCGCCTGCCGCCAAGAAAGTCCCTAAGGTTACCGAGATCAATGGTCGACGACTCGAAGACGACTATTTTTGGCTGCGGGATAAACCCAATCCGGAGGTAAGAGCCTACCTGGAAGCCGAGAATGCCTACGCCGATGCCGTCATGCAGCCGACCGAGCAATTTCAGAAGAAGCTATATGAAGAAATGCTGGGCCGCATTAAGGAGACTGACGTCGAGGTTCCCTACAAGCAAGGCGACTACTTTTACTATTCGCGTAGCGAGGCTGGTAAGCAGTACCAGATTCGGTGTCGAAGAAAAGGCAGCATGAATGCGCCTGAAGAAGTTATCCTCGACATCAACGAATTGGCCAAAGGCCAGGCATTTATGTCGGTTGCTGCATTCAATGTCAGCAATGACGGGAATCTCCTAGCATACAGCACCGATCGTACTGGCTTTCGTCAGTATGATCTTTCCATAAAGAACCTTCAGACCGGCGAGCGGCTACCGGACCACGCAGAACGCGTCGGCTCCATAGCTTGGGCCAAAGACAACAAAACCCTCTTCTACACCGTGGAAGATCCCACCACCAAGCGGCAGTACCGTCTATATCGTCACGCTGTTGGCACGAACGGAGCGGATGATCTGATCTATGAAGAAAAGGACGAGCGGTTCACCGTCGCAGTCTCTACGACGCGCAGCAAGGCGTATATCATTCTGACTTGCGCCAGCTTAACCACCAGCGAAGTGCAGTATATTCCTGCCGATCAGCCTAAGGCTGCCTGGAAGGTGATGGAGCCGCGAAAGCAAGGGGTCGAGTACTACGCAGACCACAACGGTGAATTCTTCTATATCAGGGCTAATGATACTGGCCGCAACTTTCGCCTGGTGAAAGCGCCCGTATCCCAGCCGAATTCGCGAAACTGGCAGGAGGTGATTCCCCAGCGCGCCTCTGTCATGCTGGATGACATTGACTTCTTCAGGAGCTATTACGTCTGTTACGAGCGTGAAAGCGGTCTGCCTCAGATTCGCGTTACGGATCTGGCGAGTGGAAACTCACGGCATATCAGCTTTCCCGAACCCGCATATGTCGCATATTCCTATATCAATGTCGACTATGACAGCACTAAGTATCTCTATGCCTACCAGTCCGCGGTTACTCCGCCGTCGGTTTTCGAGTACGACGTGACCACTGACCATTCCACTCTTCTCAAACAGAAGGAGGTGCCCGGCGGATACGACCGGAGTCGCTACCAGGTTGAAAGAATATATGCCACGGCTTCCGATGGTGTGAAAGTCCCCATCTCCCTGGTTCGCCTGAAGACTACCAAGCTGGACGGCAAGGGACCACTCTATCTTTATGGCTATGGTTCCTATGGAGCATCGATCGATACTTTCTTCAATTCGAACTTATTCAGCATGGTGGATCGTGGGGTGGTTGCAGCGGTGGCTCATATCCGCGGCGGAGGGGAGCTTGGTAAAGCGTGGCATGACGATGGCCGCATGATGCACAAGAAAAATACCTTCACCGATTTCATCGCCTGCGCCGAGTATTTGGTTGCGCAGGGCTACGGTTCCAAGGATCGCCTAGTGATCGAAGGTAGAAGCGCTGGTGGCTTACTGATGGGTGCGGTGCTTAATATGCGGCCCGACTTATTCCACGCAGCTTTGGTCGGTGTTCCCTTTGTCGACGTGATTAATACTGAACTGGATGAAACGCTGCCGCTCACCGTAGGAGAATTTGAAGAGTGGGGTAATCCCAAGGAGAAAGCAGCCTTCGATTACATGATTTCGTATTCGCCCTACGACAACATCGAAACTAAAACGTATCCCAACATTCTGGTTAAGACCTCGTTCAACGACAGCCAGGTCATGTACTGGGAGCCGGCAAAATACGTGGCCAAGATGCGTTCCCTTCGAACCGACCACAATCTCCTGATATTGAAGACCAACATGAAACCCGCCGGTCACGGTGGGGCGTCCGGACGTTATGATCGCCTTAGGGAAGCAGCGTTCGACTATGCTTTCATCCTCACACAAATGGGACTTGATAACTGAGCAGGCGTTCGCCAGAGACTGCGCCGTCGTCGATTGCGCCAAGGGCCCTCCCTTGCTTCATTGATTGATCCTTCGAGCGCGCCTCTCGGAATCCAGCAGCGACTGCTGCGACGCGCGGGCCAGCCGGTACGACGCCGAACATCGGTGGTGGCCGGTGGGCTGATGAATCCAAACGACAGCGCACGCGCGAGCTGTTAGAATGATTTTGCCGAATTTGGTGCTCGACACCGAAAGCGGCAGTGAAAGCAAGCTAAGATGCTGTATCGCAGTGTCTTAGCGTCAGCCGGAGAGGTGGCCGAGTGGCTGAAGGCGGCGGTTTGCTAAACCGTTATACGGTCAAAAGCTGTATCGGGGGTTCGAATCCCCCCCTCTCCGCCAGCAAGTCTTGAATGTCAGAGAAGTAACTAGCTACCTTGCCGAAATCATCGTATTCGGCCGGGAAATGCGCATTTTTCCGCGCCGACCTGTAGCAGAGAAACGGCACGCCGGCTTCAGCGGCCGCAAACCCACAGAAATTCTCTGAACGCTAAAAGCCGAGTACAGGTCTGTGTGCAGACCTGTACCGGAGAGTTCGCTCTTCTGACTGATTTCCCAGGATTCGGAATCCAGGAGGTCCGGGAGGCGTGGCTCGCGTACGCTGGCTGGGCTCTCATCCGCTGAATCCAGGAACAAGGCATACAATCCCCCTTGGTTCTCGCAAAAGGCCATCTGGAAACGCCTTCCAAAAGGCAGACAGCATGAGGATCTGCAGTTGGCGGAATCGACAGAATCCAGTGAATCCGATGTATCCATCGTCGGCTGAGAAGTGCGATTGCGCCTAATAGGCAAACAGGTACCACAAGATCTGCGATTGCGCCTAATAGGCAAACAGGTACCACAAGATCTCAGGAAGACTGCCCGTTGGGGGAGATGAACTCGGTATTTTATGAGCTCTGATGCAACTGGCAGGGGCAAAGACGCTAACCGAAAGCACTTCCTACACGAAGCGGGACACGCTGTTGCATATCACTTTCTCGGCATCCGCCCATCGTGTCTGTCGATCGAAATCGCAGAGGATCCACGCTCGACGCATGGAACAGTGACGCCAGCGCGAGATGCGGAGATCTCGCTGGCCGAATTCGCTTTCGTAAAAATGTGCTGACCCGCCGCGCATCTTTTTCTCGCAGATTATCCCTTTGATACCGAGATCAACATATTCCGCAGCGACTTCACCAGTGTTCCGAAACAGTTCGCGACGCTTAGATCTTCAGACGAAATGATCGGCCGAACTTTGGTAGCTTGCCGTACGTTCATGGAGAAATATTGTCGTAGCTGGACAGAGGAACACAGCGAAGCAATCGTAAAGCTTGGAGACGCGCTCCGATCGTCTAATGTACGGCAACGCTACTATGAGCTGAAAGAAAGTGCGCTCAGTGCTGCCCTCGTTGCTGCTGAAGGCGGCATCCGGACGAACCCGGCTGAGCTTCGGGAGGCGCTTCAGTCTGCATTTCAAGAGTCGTGGACGTCCGCAGCGTTATTTTCTCCGGAGCCGTGGTTGAAGTACTACGTCGGTTGTGTGAGAGCAAGTGAACAAAACCTGCTCTGATGTTTCTTGGAAAGAGGATTCCACCCTCTCCGATTGTCTTGCATTCTATTTTCGGCGTGGTCGAACCGACGAGTGCGGATATATGAATCCTTCATGATCGCCAAGAGCAAGCTTGCGAGGTTTGTGCGGGCTAGCATGACTTCATGAAGGAGATTGGGGCGAGAGTCCCCGATTTCGAGGCGGGAAAAGATGTAATACTTCACTCACGCTTTCTCAGGAGAGAGTCGAATCGGTAAGGGTCGATCTCTTCGGGCTCGGGTTCGTCATAATCCGAATAGCGTTCAATGCGGTCCTTAATCCAAAGCAACGAAAGCACGCTTTGGTAGTACGGAAGTCCGATTGAGTGTTCCCAAATCACGGAGTTTCCCAAGACCACAAGCTCGTTCAGCCAGAGGTCGGCAGGCACCGGCTCGGGGCCTGTGTGGGTTCGAGTCCCAGAGAAACATTCCCATGCCTGTGTCCCCTTGGCGATCTCCCAACTTCGCTTTATGTAGAACCCGAATTCCTGAGAAGCCTTGTACCACGACACCTTCCCGTTCTTGCTCCACACTACAGCGCAACGTTCGCTCACGAGATCGCAGTACCGCCATGCCGTGGCCGATAGCGAAACATTACTCTCGTTAGCGACTGCCTGAATGATTCCGAGCGACGGCGATTTACCTCGAAAGATGGGCCCAGCGTGGTCCGTTGGCAGCAGTAATTCAGCAGCAAACTCGTCAGCCTCACGTTCAAGTTCCTGCGAGGAATCTCCCCAGTTACCAACTTCCGAGGAACCGCAGACCGCCCCGCCGGTATCGTGTCCAGGCAGTACAAAATGGCCGATCTCATGCGCCACGGTGAAGTTCTTCCGTCCAGGCTCTCGGATCGAATCTCTAACGATGATCGCTCCAATTGGTGTCCCCTTCGCCCGAACGAGACCACCATCGAAGCCCTGCACGTCCAACACATTGACATCGAGTTGAAGCTGCGCCGCAATGGTACGCGCGTCCGTCGGGCCCGAGATCTTCAGCTCGGAGAGAAGCGCCCTCGCGTACGCGCGCCCTTTAACGACCTTTGTCATCTTTGGCCTTTGAGCCGCTCGACCTTTCGCTTCAGCTGTTCCTGCACAGCATCGAGGGACTTCCGGTCCGACTCGGTTAAGCCCTGTTTTTTGCGGAAGGATTCGGCGAATGTCAGCGGCGTGTCGGGTACGAGCGCGGATGCCAACAGCCTGGCCTTCTCCACAACTCGCTCGACGCCGGCCTTTGCTTGACGCGTCAACTCCCCCTCGTTTCGCGGAGGCGAGGAAAGGGGGCGTAGATCGTCTAAGGCTTTTTTCAAAAGTGGCGGTAAGTCTTTCCTGGCGTTCCAATACTGCTGTGCTTCAGCGTAGAGGCGTTTGTACATGCTCTCCTTGAGAGCATCCATATCATATCCAGCCTCGCTTAGTGCTTGCGCGGCTTCCTCGTCGCCGATCTCATCAGGCGCCCCGAAGAGCGCCTTCGAAAGACGCTTGATCCTATTGCGATTCTCTTCAGGAGTGCGATTCTTCATAGCTATCGGCCTTCCTAGGGCTGGTGGCCAGCTCTTGTTTGCACAGTCGCCGACGCAATTTCTTCTTGCGGTTTTGAATGTCGGCCGCACTCGTTCCAAGGGCGCTCGCGATGTCCTCGGGCTTGTAAAGCTCAAGGTCTAAGACCGCCTCCACCACTTCCTTGAGCTCCGGTTCGTCATCCACCGCCGCACGGATACGATCGCGATATTCATCCTCGTCAACCGCAGAGGACGGGTCCGGGGCAACCGCCTGGGGATAGTCGTCCAGCGACGGCTTCTCGTAGTCTGTGCTCTCTGAGTCCTTATTTACCGAAACTGTCGCGCGGGTCTCCTCCCGCTCGTGGGATTTTTTGCGCAACGCGTCGATGATATCGTTCCGCATGGCTGTCCCCAACACGGTCATGAGCGCTCCACGCGACTTGTGATGCTTTATTTTCCCGGTGGTGTATTCCAGCAGGATTTTCCCGACAAAGTCGTCGACGGAAAGACCGGTACCAGGGATCACCGAATCCTTGCCGCCAAGCGAGAGTTCGGCAAAGACGATTAAGCCATAGGCAGTGAGTCGTCTTGCAAGGCCCTTGAAGTCGGGGTAGTTGCCCTGCTCCGTCAATACAGCCCCTCTCCTTTCTTATGCGATCCCCGTTGCCGATTTTCGCCATATGACGGAAGAGATCGCCTGTTGCCTGGCAGCCGGGTTGACCGAATAAAGCTGGAGCCCGAAGTGGCGAAAATCGCTCCACTGGAACGCATAAAGGATACCAGCGGCAAACGCTGGGCGTGACCCTACGGTGGGCGTCGCCGGTGCCACCTCACGGGGATCAGCACCGGTATGAGCCGAGCTAATTGGGCACGCTTCACGGAGAAATAGCATGTTTGAACAGCAGCAGGAAGTCCATCGGAGCAGTCCCGTGCGGATTCACATCGATCAGCATCGGTACGAGTCGCCCAACCCGACGACAGGTATGGCGTTGTACCTTCTCGGCAAAGTCGCACCCGGCAACGACCTCTATCGCGAAGTCGAAGGCAACCGCGAGGACCGGCCAGTGTGGGATGACGGCGAGGAGATCCATCTCAGCGAGGACGAGCACTTCCACAGCGGACCGGCGATGAAGATTGCTGTCGTCGTCAATGGCCGCAGGAAGGAAGCGCCATCGCGGGTGCTGACCTTTATGCAGGTCGTCGCTCTAGCGTTCGACCCGGTCCCTATTGGGCCGGACTGGGTATTCACCGTCACGTACCGGAAGGCTGCGAGCAGGCCGCACGACGGTACCTTGACGGAGGGGGCGACCGTCACGGTCAGGAATGGCACGGTGTTCAATGTCACAGCGACTAATAAGTCGTAACGCCGACCTTCAGAGGCTTCGGAACGAAGGCTTTGATGTCCTTCTAAAGGGTAGTTACCTCGTCATGCGGGGCGTGCCGTACGTGAATTCCAAGAAGGAAGTCGTGCGCGGCACCCTCGTCTCAGAACTGAGCCTTGCCGGCGATGCAACCGTCAAGCCGGCGACGCATGTCGTGTACTTCGCCGGAGAGTACCCGTGCAACGCCGACGGATCGGAGATCGTGAAGATCCGCCATCAAAGCACGGTCACGCAACTGGACCGGGAGTTGGTTGTTCATCATTCGTTCTCCAGCAAGCCGTCTGACGGTTACAGGGACCATTACGAGAAATTGACGACCTACGCCGCTATCATTTCCGGCCCTGCCAAGGGTATTGACCAGACCGTTACTGCGCAGACGTTTCCGGTCATCGAAGTGGAGGACGACGACTCGGTGTTCAACTACCTCGACACGGCTTCGAGCAGGACGGAGATAACAGCAGTCACAAGGAAGCTGGAGTTGAAGAAACTCGGTATCGTGGGCGTCGGAGGAACAGGGTCATATGTCCTGGACCTGACGGCCAAGACGCCAGCCAAGGAGATCCACCTTTTCGACGGAGACAAGTTCCTGCAGCACAACGCCTTCCGATCTCCCGGCGCCCCCTCGGCCGATGAATTGCGGGAATTGCCCTACAAAGTCGACCATTTCGCGAGAATGTATTCGAAGATGCGTCGCGGCATCGTTGCCCATGCGTTTCACATCGACGCTTCGAACGTCGAACATCTGAGGGACATGGACTTCGTATTCCTCTGTATGGACAAAGGCGGGGCCAAGAAATTGATCATCGGGAAGCTGGAGGAATGGGGCACGCCCTTCATCGATGTGGGAATGGGCGTGGAGCTGACCGACGAGGCCTTGGGCGGGATTGTGAGGGTCACGACGAGCACCGTTGAGAAGCGCAAGCATGTGAAGGAGAAAGGCCGAATACCGTTCTCCGATGGCGACGGGAACGATGAATACTCTCGGAACATCCAGATTGCAGATCTCAACGCGCTAAACGCGGCGCTGGCCGTCATCAGATGGAAAAAGCTGTTCGGGTTCTATCGCGACCTCGAACATGAACATTTCAGTACGTATACGATCGACGGCAACGCGCTCGTGAATGAGGACAACGTATGAAGCGGGAGCTCGTTCTCAGGCATGAGTTCGTAGAATTCATTCCCGATGAACTCGCACATGGGGTCGTCTATGTGTCGATCCCGCATGCGACCGTCGTCCACAAATGCTGCTGTGGGTGCGGCATGGAGGTCGTGACTCCACTCAGTCCTACTGACTGGGAACTCATTTTTGACGGGGAGTCAATTTCTCTCGACCCCTCGATCGGGAACTGGAGCTTTGACTGCAAATCGCACTATTGGATACGGCGCAACAGGGTTCGCTGGGCTGAACGATGGTCTCGGGAAAGAGTCAGGGTCGCACGATCCCATGACCGAGATGGGAAAGAGCGGTACTTCGATGAACTGCATGCCCTGAACAAGACACGCGACGAGGACAAGAGCGCACGGCGATTCTGGCAACGCATTCGGGATTGGAGGTGGTGATCGAAGCTGGAGTGTTACTTGATTTGCAAGACCACCGAACAGAGACCTCATCAACTCTGGTTCGGGAGGGTCTTTGATCAAAGGGCGCATGGAGTCATTGCGCGCCACGATCTGAGGGAGTCTGCGTGTGTAATACGTGTGTGGATGCCGTGATTTGGTGGTTTTGAGCGTTTTGCGCCGTTATAAAGGCTCATTCTTGAGCAGCCTTGATGGCGTTCCTGGTTAAACCCGTGCGAAAAAAGTTCTCCCCTCGTCTAATTCGGCGGCCAAAAAACCCTTGATAATTGCGGTATGTTTGATCCGTGCTTTTCCGTGTCCCTCCCGTTATTACGACGAACTTGGGGGGAGCCGGTCGCGAGAGTTGCACCCGCTTTAGAAGATGCTTGAATTCATAGTCGGCGGCGGGTAATGAATAGCCGATAAATATCCATTTGTCGGCTTGCCGAAGCAGACGTTCCGCTGCCGACCACGATCTCTCGAACATTGGAAAATCGAGCGCCTTCAGATAACTGAATGTGGCGATGCGCGTCGTGAGAGCAACATCTGTGCAATGCATACAATGCCATCTTGCGCAGTTGTGCAGCCCAGCGAGTTTTAGCCGTCTTCCTTCTTCGCGAGTTATCAATTGCATCGCGACGGTGGCCCCATCCTTCGCTGGAAACCAGTAAAGGCGGCGACAGTTGTCGCAGTAGAGCCAGTTTATTGAGCCGTGAATCTTCACAACCGGCACGGCTGGCACCTCGTCGGAGATTTGATTTGAAGTTATGACATTCCCTTTTCTCGGAAATCCTGCCGCGATGGCACCACAACGGTAGTCTACCCCTTGCACTCCCCGCAGCGCATCGAGTTGTCTCTCAATCACGGAATCCCAATTAATGGAGATGAAGGAGCTATGCTCAATGTCTATATTCCTGAAGAAACGCTCCAGCCTCCTCCACCCGGCGTTCTTGGTTCGCTCGGCCGACGTATATCGCTCATCCAACATGCGGATCATTCGTGCGAGCAACACTCGGCGTGTCGTTCTCAGGTCCGAGGGTGCATGTAGGTGTCCCAGATGATGCCCCGTGTTTGCAGCCAAGTCGATATTGGTGAAAACATCTTCGAGCTGGGGCCAGAATTTAGCTTCGGCTTTCCTCGCATGATCGAAGGCATCGTGGACAAACTCTCCAAGGTGACGAACAATTGGCTTCATCGGGTGGAATTCATCTGCCCGTGGCTCAAGCAGCGCTTCGGTAAAATCGGTCTGAAGCGGTAAGCCGGCATGTTTCGAGAAGCCAGCGCCGACAATGTAAACGTGAGTTGCGGCCATAGATGATACTACGTCCTAATATTTCACACGAAACCTCGGGCTGTCTCCCGGCTTGTTCTTGCATCGGCCGCAGAGTCGTGTGGTCGAGAGGTTCGCGTGCCCGAGCCATTCCTGCACCTTGGCGATACCCGCTTTCGTGCGATAGGCCGTTCGCCGTCGTTGCCGCGGGCGTCGAGTGCACACAGGAACCATTCATCTCCACATGAATGCCTGGTTTCGGGGCCCATATTTTACGACAATGTTGCGGCAGATCGAGCCGAGGTCAGGAAGCTTCTCCAGCGTTCCGTCCGGTGGTTCGTAGCCGGTTCGCCGGGATGAACAGCCCCAGACAAGTTATTTTCCCGATGATATTGGCCAACCTGGTGAAGTATCAGGAGTACTGGTTTTGGTTCGGGGTTACGCTTTAACGTGATGGCTTGACCACCCGGGCAAAGGTCGATTTCAGCAGCGTTTGTTGGATCCGATCATGTCCGATCATACGGGTACAAGATTTTTGTGGCGAATTCGACGAGGAACCGTTGTAGAATGCGCACAATCAAAGACAGTCATATCGCCCGAAGCGAGGTTGTCTCGAATCCGTGCCGACTGTTTCATTTCTTCCTGGAGCGCTGCTCAAGAGGCTGAACGACAAAGACGGCGGTCCTGCGCGTCTTATTCGATCCACTGGGCCGTCCCGTGGTCGAGTGCAGTTTCTGTGGAGTGGTACCGAACTCGAAATGAATCTGGCAGATTCGTCTCTCGCACGCCTCCAGTTATTCAGCGGAGTTCCCGTCAGTCTGCCCCGCGCTGCTCCAGTCACTGTTGGCGAGATCATCGAACGATTGCAGTCTTCTAATAACGAGCTTTGGCGCTATCGCGTGAAGATTGCAGATGCAGAAGAGGTCGTCGATGAATCCGAATTACAACCGTTGGCCGCCGACTTGTCCGATCCCCTTTCGATGTTTCGAGCCAATGTCTGGCAATCTGGAAAATCATTTCATCGACGTCAATCTTTTCTCCGGATGCTCGAGACGTGGAATGCTCAAACCGCCGGTATCCCGAGTCTCATGGGTGTTCGCGTTGCCCCCATGGGCCACCAACTCTACGCAATGCGCCGAGTTCTCGCCAGTTCGCGACCGCGATTTATATTGGCCGACGAAGTGGGACTAGGCAAAACAATTGAGGCCGGGCTGGTCTTGCAGGCGTTTATGCAAGAAAGGCCGCTGCTGCGAATACTGATTATCGCGCCGGGTTCAATGAGTCGGCAGTGGTTCTCAGAAATGTATTTGCGCTTCGGCGCTCGCGCTTTTGGACTGCTGGAGGCGGAGGATCTTATCAAGCGAGGGGACGACGCCAAGGAATTCGCGAAGTCCCGACTCGCGGACGGACGCGTAGTCGTCTCCACGACGGCGTTAATGGCCTCCTCTATGCTTGTGAAGTGGATCGTCGAGCAAAGATGGGACGTAGTCGTACTCGATGAAGCGCACCGCATCTCGACCGGGCACCAATTGTACCCGGCCCTTGCGCAGTTGGCGTCGTGCTCTCCGGGATTTCTTGCTCTTTCCGCGACACCGTCGAGCAACGAAGTAGCAGGGTTGTCGACTCTTCTTTCGCTGGTCGCTCCCGAGGTATACCAAGCCGGTGATACTGCCATTCTCAACCTAAGAATCGCCCGTCAAAAGCAGATCTGGAACGCGCTAAACAACACGGTGCGCTATCTAGAGGCCACGAGCCGTGAGTCCGCGATTCTGGATTCTAGCGACTTCGAATTCCTCTCAAGCGTTTGGGAGGACATTCGCAATGACCCGGTAATCATAGACTTGGTTTCCGCTATACGTAACGGGTCCAGTGACGCCGTGGAGGAGTTGGTGGCCTATGTTCAAGAGTTTCATCGAATCGACCAAAGGTTGATCCGGACCCGGAGAGCGACACTGACCGCGGAGGGCAAGTGTTGGCCAAAACGCCGCGTTGAAGTGCTCGAGTATGAACCCAGCAACGCCGAGATTAACCTGGTAAACCATCTAGAGGAATTGGCCTTCCCCGAAAAACCTGACTCACCAGCGGCAGACATAAGGCTTTTGTACGAGCGTATTTGCTGCATGTCTCCTAACCATGCGATCAAATTCCTTAACTTACGTCGAAAATATCTGGCAAACGGGATGTTGCCGCCACGGTCCGGTAATTCTTTCGAAAGACTTTTGCAAGACCCTGAACCAGGTTATGAGTGGGTCCTTCAGAGCAGTATTCTCGCAACGACGGCGCCTCTGCCCCGAGAACAGGCGTGGCTCGCGAAAGCCATAAGTCTGGCTCAGGCGTGGGCAGAGCGCGACCGCAATATTCCATCACGCTTCCGAGCAACTGCACGCTGGATCCAATCGCATCTCGCAACAAACTCCGACAATAAAGTGCTGGTTTTCTGTCAGGATGCAGATGTTGTCGTTGAACTCGCCAACTTCCTGCAGACTACTTTAGCTGGTGCCGTTGAGACATTCCATTTTCAAATGTCGGAGGATGAGCTTAGCAAAGTGGCACATCGCTTTCAGCGAGTTGCCGCGTGCCGAGTTTTGGTTTCCGATGAACTTGGCGGTGAAGGCCGTAACTTCCAGGTGGCGACGGCTGTCGTTCATCTGGATACGCCCTGGTCGGTTTCCCGGATCGAACAACGAGTTGGAAGATTGGACCGGATTGCACGACCCGCGGATCGAGATGTTTTGTCACTTGTAGTAATCGGCCCAGGAGATATGGAACGAACCGTCTTCGAAACTTTCCGAGATGTTTTTCGTGTCTATGACAAGTCCATTGGTGGATTAGAGTTTGGTCTCCCCGCCATACAGAAACGGATGATCAACTCGATGCGCCTTGGTGCGAGAGGTCTCCGCAACATCCAGGATGAGTTACGTTCAACAGTTTCCGAAGAGTTGAGTAGAACAGACGAGGCGTTCGATTGTGCCCTTGATTCCTCGAAGCGCCAGCTCGCGGAGGGGGCAGTCCTCGCGAAAGGCCTCATTGAGGCACAGCACTCTGGGGGCGGTAGCGACGTACTGCTTGCTTGGGCGGAGAACCTCGGTTTCCGTGTTCGCCGTGAGAGTGGATCCCAAGTGGAGATTCTAGTAGATCCTGAATGGTATCGCGGCTCCAGGGATCGCTTACCATACGCCGGACGGAAGCTAATGACGGGCACCTTCAGACACAGCATTGCCATGGAGAATGATTCGCTTCAGTATTTCGGCCCCGGGCACACGCTCATTGATTTCTTAGTTCGGGAGTTTGAGGTTGAAGGACCCGGTCGGTGCGCCGCGGCTAAAGTAGTGGCTAGCTCCTCTTACGTCGACCGCATCTTCATGTTTATCACTCTACGTTGTGCGCCGGATCTGGAATCATTGGGGCCCAAGAGTTTGTCTCCCGCGGTTCGACTGCGAGTTCTTGAGCAGTTACCGTCCAGCAGACAATCAGTCGCCTTTGAATTACTGCCACACGAGGACCCACCTCTGGCAGAGGTTTCAGAAGGTGAACAAGAATTGGTTGCAAAATTACTTGCCACCTCTGATTGCGAGCGGATTACACCACAGGAATTGAACTCCTTTGCCCCGCTAGTACAAATTTGGAACGCGACTGCCACCGCCATTCCCGATGCTCTGGCGAAGGTCCGACTTGGGCGTGACCATCTCCGCCAGGAAGCCGTGCGGCGACTCGAGGACAGTTTGAAATTCGACCGAAAATACCTGACCAGACTCGCAGCGCAAGGTAGTCAAGAGGCACTCGATGACCTCGAGTCCTTCCAACGAGCCATTTTGGCGATCGAGCAAGAGATTGTAGCTGTTGATTCCGTTTACCTTGTGCTCGGAGTCGACGCCCAGTGACCAGTCCGACCCCGAGTACGTTCGCTGAATTGTGTCTTCAGGTCCGGGTTTACACAGATACCGCTCCATCCGATTCGGACCTTCGATGGCATTATGGCTCGCTGCTACGCCACCTCAATGCCCTCGCTGCAACCGAATCGTTTGCTGATTCTGGTTCCCTGTTGCGCGAGATTCTCAGACTTCAGGGGTGGGTATACCGTATGCCCCGCACAGGATTTCCGATTAGGGAAGAGGACTGGCCCTTTCTGAGCCGATTCGGCATTTCAGTTCAACAAGACAATAGTTCTCTTGTCCTCATGGCCAAGGATAGGCCGCACGACTCCCTATTGCCCGAGGAGTTGTGGCAGGCCATCACCATCGACGAAGAGAACCGGAGACCGCGTCAATACTGCGTTCCAGACAAGGTTTTGCGCGATTTCTTTCCGCACTACAGCACCTATCAAAACCCATCTCTAAAGGCTGCGACGCGTGCACTGCTGACAATGCCGCCTGGAGCTGCAATGTTGGTGACTATTCCCACCGGCGGGGGCAAGAGCCTTCTATTTGAAATGGGACCCCTTTGGCGACGGCGGCTATCCACAACAGAAAAGCCCACAGCTATCGTGGTCGTTCCAACTGTCGCACTCGCCATCGCGCACGAGAAAACCCTGCGGGTAATCCCCGGACTTGAGGGGACTCGTTCTTGGCGGAGCGAACTGTCCGCAGATGCGCGAGACCAGATACGCCAAGGATTCCTTAGAGGAGATATCCCCGTTCTGATCACGTCTCCCGAGATGCTGTTCGGGGGAGCGCACGATTGGATACTCGATGCTGCACAGCCACGTGAGCGTCGAGTACTGGCAGCCGAAGGGCGCCTTAGCGCGATATTTGTAGATGAGGCACACATTATTGAGAGTTGGGGACGGACCTTCAGACCCGATTTTCAACGCCTTCCTAGCCTTGTAAGGGAACTGAGGCGCGTCAATCCGGCCCTGCAGGTGGTTCTGCTTTCGGCTACGATCAGCGACGCAGCTCGACGCGAACTCCGGCGCGGCTATGGTCAGGCGGGTGGTGATTGGATTGAAATTGACGCGAAGGTTCCTCGGTTCGAGTTCGATTTGGTTTCTGAGCAATTCGAGTCACCGGAGGCGCGTCGTCGGGCACTTCTGCAGGCAGTTGACTTTGTGCCGCGTCCGGCCCTCGTATACACAACTCTCGTGGAGGAAGCCGAGTCGCTCTATAGGACACTTAGATACGATAAGGGCTACGAGCGGATAGGTTTAGTGACTGGTGAATCATCGATGCCAGGCTCGCGACAAGAGGTAGTCGAGCGGTGGACGCAAGATGAACTCGATCTTATCGTTGCGACATCGGCATTCGGCTTGGGCATTGACAAGCCTGATGTACGCGCCGTGATTCACGCCTGTGTGCCGGAGAGTGCTGCGCGCTACTACCAGGAGATCGGTCGCGGTGGTCGGGATGGTCGCCAAGCGCTGGCGCTTTGTCTGTGGTGGAAAAATGATGGCAAGGATTTTCGGGACCGCAACGATGATCTGGGATCCGCTTACCGGTTGGGTACCAACCAATTCCTGACGGTCGCTCGCGGTGTAGACCGCTGGCGCGCTCTGCTCAAAGAAGCGGCAGACCGCCACACACACCCTTGCTTCGATGACCTCGGAAACCAAGTCATCGAATTCTCCCTCGATGCACATCCTCGGGATTTGCCGGAATGGACCGGCAGGCACAATCGAGGTTGGAACATGGTCCTTCTGAATCAACTTCAGCGCACAGGCACCTTGGAGATTCTCGAAGCTGACCCAGAGCTAAGGTCGTACCGCTGGAAAGTTGCAGTGAAGGATCCGCGACTCCTCGACGTGAGCCCTGACGGTGTTCGTCACTTGGAGAGCGTTCTTGAGTCGCGCACAGTGGAAAAAAATGAGATTCTCCATGGCATCAAGGCGTTCGAGGAAATTTTGACCAATCACTCAGTTGACTCCGGTTGTGTCCTGGTCCGCCTCTTTGAGACTGTCGAGAGCGGAGGGGTGGATACAGATCTATGCGGCCGGTGTTGGTGGTGTCGCTGTAACCAAATCGCCGCACCCACAGCAACCAGTTACAAGCTGGGCGGGTTCTGGAGAAGTCCCGACCTATCGTTCCGTAACGTTCGCCATCGCGAATTGTCTATTATCCCCGAGGATAATCAGTATTCACGTGGTCGCGATCTCTTGCTCCGAAGGTTGGCGCGCGTCGGCGTGGAACAGTTCGTAGTGCCTGACGATTTTGGGACTGCAGCTTCTACCGATTTGGTGGGGTCAGATGCACAACTAGGATTTTGCTTAACGCATTCTGACTTACTAAAAGCAGACTGGAAGCTGATCGCTGCGCCAACGGCGGTTATATTCCCCTCCGCGGCTACACCACAACCCCTGGTAGATCAGTTCTGGAACTGCATCCGTGCACAAAGAAAGGCTTCTGCTGCGCCGCTGCCGCTGATGCTCTACGTCATCCCACGCCGTCTTTCGCTGGAAGGCCGACCGGCGGCCCAGGTCGTATGTAATGGGGGATATTGTGACGAGTGCGAACTGGACGAATGGAGACCTAGCTCATGAGCCTGCTGACTGCAACTCAAGGCACCCCCAACCGAGTTTTTGGCCTGCTCCGGCTTCTTTCTGAAGCTGGTACACCGCTTTCACAGGAGACGATTGCGGGTTGGCTCAGTCCGCATAACAAAATTGGCAATAACGAGGTGATCCGCCCAAGAGAAGCATTGGAACAAACTCTCAGTGCCGCGAGAAGTTTGCGATTAATTTCCGATGCATCGCCGACTACCAATGCCGTGGAAATTCCTGCCACCATTGAGGACTTTGCCGACTTGGCGCATCGGCATCTCTGTGACTCACCCGAAACAGATGCCAACACGCTCGTCCTCAGAGTGTTTGCGTGGTTTGTGCTGCGGTCGGAGCATGATGCTGCTGGCCTACATCGTTCCGATCGGGAAACTCTCGTGGCGGACTTCAATAAGGTTTTTCCCAGGCCCGAAGGTAAAGACGCCAAGACGTTCAACTTGACGAAGTTCAGTCCTTGGGCTCGGTGGGTTTCATTCCTGGGTCTAGGTATGGAGTTGCCAAACACACCTTTCTGGCCATCACCAGTTGAACGCGTGCTTCGGGAGTTGCGTGCAGTCGCAAAACAGGTAGGATACGGGCGCGACCTCGATTTTCGTGATGTCCAGGAGCAACTAGTCAAGCGCACACCATACCTCGATGGTGGCGAGATCTTCGTCGAAATCGTGGAAAAGACAGGATGGCGGCCGCGCGGATTATCCCGCGTGCTAAGCGCTGCATTTCGTGAATTGCACCTGGACCAGGAAATCAAGTTGACCATGCTGGGAGATTCCGCGCAGAGAGTACCATTCGCACCTGATCCTAACGATTTGACAGGATTGCCGGGAGCAAATCGTATTCGCATCTATGAGGAGGCGGCGCGTGCCGTATAGGATCTGCTGGGCACAAAGTTCGGTCGACCAAATCCTGCAGACAGAGGCTCTGGCGGGAAATGATGATGTCTTCCTAGCAACGCACTTCCCAATCGAAGGGTTTGATGTCGGCGGAAGCCGTGCAGCCGAAGTATCCGGTGGCAATGAACAGAGTCTTTTCGAGGCACTTTCGCGGGACAGCGTTCGGCACGCGTTTTGTGTCGTCCGCGGGGAGCCTGGATCCGGTAAGTCGCACCTGATTCGATGGCTCGATATCCAATGGAAGAATAAAAAGGGAGAAGACCTTGTCCTGCTTATCCAACGAGCTGACGGGAGCCTGCAGAACACTCTTGAGCAACTGCGAAAGGTACTGCCCCCCGACGGGGATGCTTCGCTTTGGCAGGGTATCGCAACGAGAGATGGCATCACGTTCGAGGGGCGGGTCAAGCTTTTTCACGATGCGCTGGGACACTCTCTCGGTCCTAATTTCTTGGAAGAGGAAAAGGATGATGTCAAGTGGTGTGAGGAAAGGGACCTTTCTGCCCTGTTGCTTACTCCCGACGTACGCGATCATTGGACCGCGCCATTCCGCATTCTGGACATCGTTTCTGGACGCAACGGCGCAAGGAACTCAGAGATGGCGCAGTTTCAAGTGCAGGATATTCGTGATCTGGTCCGTCTCAGTCACGCGATTCAACAACCGAAACGTGCACACATAAGGTTCCTACAGAAACTCCGTACGGAATTCGAAGCTTTCGATGACCTAGCAAACCAAGACAAGCCGTTCAGTGAGACCGCCCCAGAGAGCTCTCGGTTCCTGCATGCACTTAACGAACGCCTCAACCCAGCGATTCAACGATTTCTCGGTATCTCCCCTCAAGGCCTGAAGGAACTGTTTCGCCGCCTGCGACGAAAACTTCGCACAGAGAACCGCCGACTGGTGTTGCTGCTGGAAGACATTACAAGTTTTCAGGGCGTCGACAACCTTCTGATTGACGTGCTCGTAACCGACAGCCAGACTCGCCCAGATGAATGCGATCTGATCTCAGTTGTTGGACTGACTCCATCCTACTTCGAGAACACTTTCGGAGGGCTCGGAAATATTGTTGCACGTATTACGCATCTGATCCGCTTGGGCCGTGGGGACCACGGCTTCGAGCGAATCACCTCACTGGAAACTGGTGATGCACAGGTACGGTTCACCGCAAAATATCTTAACGCGGTTCGACTAGGAATCGACCGCATTCGAAATAGGAACAGCGTGCCAAATGAGTGCGATAACTGTCCAGTCCGAAGTGCTTGCCACCGGTCGTTCGGATCAAGAGATGGCTATGGGCTTTATCCGCTGACCGAAACATACATCGAGCGCAATTACAGCCGGCTGGTCGATCCAGAAGGCAAATTGACCCAACAGACACCCCGAGGCTTGTTGCAGAATCTAGTACATCCAGCTCTGTTCCATGTGCACGACCTTCAGCGTGGAGAATATCCCCCGCCAGAGTTCCCAATTGCGCCGATCCAAGGCGCAACAGAACTGCCGGGACCCATACGAGACCGCCTAACTGCGGTGGCGCACGGTGATGTAGGGATTCTGGCGCGCCTTCGCTTAGTGTTAGGGCTCTGGGGTGACGGGTCGAGTTCGGTCGCGACTTCGCGCGCAGTGGACGGCGAATCCGAGTTCGCAGGCATTCGTGAGTCGATCTTCCAAACTTTTGATTTGCCCTGGCCTGGCACCTCTGTTGAAGAACCACCCCAACCACCCATCGACGAATCGAAAGGCTCGATCGGGATCGAGGCGCCTGAAAAGCGGGAAGGGCGTCCACCCAAGCCAGCGGGTAATCAAAAATCAACATCCCCGCGAACTATTCGTGCCGGAGACTTGGACAGGCGTATTGCACAACTTGCTACGTGGGAGGACAAAGGATCGCTCGAAGATCCACAGTTCTGGAATCAGCAATTATGGAAGACAGTCACCGAACTGCCCTGGCCTCAACTAGATATCCCGTATTACCTTTGGCGCCGTTTATATACAGACCGTCTCATCTTGCTTGCTGGCACTGGTCAGGCAAGGGGTGGACATCTCGTGGTTCCTGCCGAACCCTGGGTTTTCCGTGGCCTGCATGGGTATCTCTGCCTGCGTAGCCAGTTTGACAGCGCTGACATCGTACTGTCGCTGCAGTATGCCGCCCGATTCCGACGAAAGTTGCAACAACTAGTTGTCGATCACATGAGAACGAGGATGTATTCAGTCCGCACGCCTTCTGATGAACCTTGGCAACCGGCGCATACCGCCGTTCAAGTGCTCGCTGCCCGGGCATGGCTACGCGGTGATGTAAAACCCCTGGCCGACGAGACAGAACAATGGCGAATACTCCTAAGCGACGAACCTGAGGCGAGCAGTGCCCCACGCCAGCGTGTCGATAGCTGGGACGAATTTGTTACCAGGGGAACAGGTTCTTCCCATTTAACAATTCGTGATGTACTTCGGGAATGGATCACTCTCCCTCAAGCTTCTGAACCCGGATCGGATCTGGTCGAGGCTTCTTTGGCCTTGCGGGCAATTCGAGAACTCAAAATGACCGTTGCCTATACCAGGCTACCTGCACAGGCCTTGCCAACTGCAGGCAACAGACAGATCAGTGAGCTTGTGACGCTGTCGGAGAAAGCGATCGAAACTACAAACAAGTTGAACGGCCTCCCCGCTCGCGAAGCCAGTCGCATCCGTCAACGAGGGGAGGATATCCTCAGAGACCTGCGCGGGAACAGCGTAACTGCGCATATTGATCGCATCGAAAAAGCTATTTCGGAAGTCTTGCGATACCTGCAAAATGTCGCCCCCGCGGAGGTTCAGAAGTGGAAACAAGAGGTAGCCCGATTGCGGTCTGCGGGCTATCTAGCATTGGGTGCCCCGTTGGTGAATGAAGTAGAGGAGTTCTTGTTACGCTTGGATCATGAAGATCCGCCTACCCCCGTCGACCTGCTGGAGTGGTGCCTCGATGCCCCGGTGCAAGCGATGACATTCCTGACTCCGGCCCTCGAATCGGGGGAAGCGGTGGTGAGTAAGGTAACCGAATATGTGTCAGCGTATCTGAAGCAACATGCCTCAGCAAGTACGGCAAGTCTCGAGGAAGTTCACAAGATTGGGGAACGACTAAGCAAGACCTCTCGAGCAATCGAATCAACCTTGAGGGCGAACCATGAACGACCTGCGCGATAAATTCGAGATCCTCGAACAACTCATCCCACAACTTCCGCAGGCCCGTTTGGCTGAACAGTTCGGAGACGCTCTGCTTGATGCATCGATCAACACGGTTGCCCTACTGCCAGACATCGAACGCATGGAACTTTGGCAGCAATCGGTTCATTCGCTGCGCGAGTCCTGGGACAGTGACGAAGAAAGCGAAACCCTCAGTGCACTCGAGACATTGCGGATTGAGGGAGAGACTATAGCGGCAGCCCAGGATCGAGAGCAGGTTTCCCAAGTCCGTGGGATCGCGATAGACGCAAAGCAACGAATCGCCGTGGTTTTACGCGATGGAATGCGGGCATGGCAGCGTCGGATAGAGACCGACGTCGGTTCACTCGGCAACCTGGGCGCGCTATTAATCGAGTTCAACGATACCCGTGTCTTAGGAAGCCATATGATTTCCATAAAGTCGCGGGGCGACAGCCTGAAGGCTCAATTTCCTCCGACCACGACTCAGTTGGAAGGCTACGGCCAACTGCTGCAGGATGCCGACAAAGTAAGGCGCGATTTGGCCGCGATCGGAGCTGGAGCGTCTGTTGAAAGGTTCTTGCTCGCATTAGCTAGCGAAAGAGCAACCCTCGATATGGTCGATGAAGCAGTCTTGCGTTGGATTCGAGAGCGCAATTCGGATAACCGGTTCCGTCTTTCACTGTTGCGGGCGAGCGGGCGCTGAGCCAAGGAAAAATTTCGAATACTGAGATAAAACTAGCCGACTCACGGACGCATCGCCCGCCGGGGCGTCCGCAACTCCTCCGTTAGTGTGCAGACACGCCTGACAACCATCGACACAAAGACTGGCGCTCAACCGGTACACCTGGTCCGCAACCCTCGCCTCCGGGGACAGCGATTCTTCCTGAGAAGCGTCGTCCAGCCCAGCGTAGGCGAGGTTGAGGGCTGCTAAGCGCGGTGTCTCCGGAGAATTCCTGGTCGCACGTTGGACTGCAGCGCTGACCAACTCCCATACGGTAGGCACGCGGCGCATTTCTCGCCGGAGCATTTCTCTCACCAGTCGGACCTCTCTGTGGAGTTCGAACAGCTCAAATCGTTCGTACCCAACCATCTCGGAACCGTACAGCATTGTAATAACGCGGTCCATGGCAGCATGACCGCCATCTATCCCCAAGTCTGCAGCCAACTTTTGCATGTCCGACAAATCATTGGGGTTGAGTTCACGCCATTGCGAGTGCTTCTCTCCTTGAAGCACAGTTTGCTCCAGCAGCGAATCCTCCTGGGCACTGGGGCACTCTGCCAATGAACCTCCGCGCCATGACTCCGAGACATGTTCTAGGTGCCGAAGGAAGGTTCGGGTCGTGCCATCACCGTGCATGCCGTTTTCGAACACGGAAATGGTGTCAGTCGCGTCGCCGCCAAATTCCATCGGGGTCTTCGTATGAGCCAGAACACGGCGTTCGTCCCCCCGTCCGTGCAACACGAACATCTGGTGTAGTCGAACAGCAATCCCATTCAAAACCAACGAGCGCAGGTATCGGATGAACACTTCGTTATCGCTGGCGTCGCGGTACGATTTCTGAATCACGTTTTTATAAGAGTTTCCGGCAACGGCTTCGCTTAACGTCTCTATGCGTTTCTTGGTAAGCAATGGATGATGCGTTAACGTGCTTTCAAAGGTGCGCTCGAGTAGGTTCCCCAGACGCGCACCATCCCAAAATCTCATCAGACGTTGGAGCTCTACGCGAAGGTCCTCCTTACCGGCTGCACTCTGCAGTAGCTCAGCCAAGCGAACGGCATGATAGACGTTTAGTCCGGCCGCGGCACTATTGGCGCTGAGCAGATAACGAAAGAGTCGCCCCTTCAGCCAACGTTCTTGCTCTCCCCCGCGCAGTTCCTCAGCTTCAACTCCGATAAAGCGGTCCAGCGTAGCTCTATCTATGTGCAGTTGGACTCCCTCGGTTTCGAGGGAATACCCACTGAACATTGGCTTTAGGTTTTCAGGGTGCACGAAAAACTGAGTGAGATTTTCTTCCGACTGATTCCGATCTTCGAGTTTCAGATTTGCATCAGCGCCCCAGAAAAGGTGAGATGCTCGTATCCTGCACTCTGAAGAGTCGCCAGGCGCCGCCACAAAAGACGATAATTTCCCAAACGTGGTGGGAAGTGACCACTGTTGGTTCTTTGCTCGTTCACGGTTCGCATGAACCACAAGGATATCTCTCAAAGACGCCTGCGATTTTTCCTGGACTCGAACGACTCCGGTCTGGTCTTCGGCTAAGCGTACTACACGACGTTGCGATCGATCATAGCCCCACGCCGGCACCCAATCCCCGCGCCGGGTACCCGCAACCTCAAGCCGAACCTGTGTTGGCCTCGAGAGTTTTGGGTGGAAATCCTCTCCTATCGCATCCCGAACCGCTTTTGGGAGTTCGCGCAGGAATGAACCAAGATGATTTCCGTGAATCAGTTCCTCTTCCTGTATACGATGATCGGGCCCTCGGAACCACGGCTGACGACCGTCTTGTGGCACAATCCAGTGAAGGTCTTCGAACGAGTATCGCCGCGTCATATTCCCGGGAGCGACTGTTGCCAAAGCGACCGAGATATCTTCTTGGTCGGGCTCTGGTTTGCTGTCAACGAATACGCTGAGAGTTGGTAGATTGATCGTCTGAAACAAGAGTCGTGGGGTGATCGGAATTTTCCAACCCCAGAACCTCGGCGCCTCGGTTAAGTCGATCGTGTCCGTGCGTGCCGAATAACCCATCAACCATAAATCGGCCACATTGCCAATGCCGAGCTCTGCGTAGACACCTGGTCCAAGAACTTCGCAAATAAAGCTATCAGCTGCTTCGGCCGCTTCTGTGACAAGCGTCACCGAATCGCCACGCTGCACAACTGGTAAACGGCCTCGGTTCGACGCCTCCCATCGTGCTAATCCGTCCAGGAGCGCCGCAATGGCTTGCCCCCGGCGCACGAAATAGTTGTCCATGTTCAACGGGATCTCGAATCCCGCCGGATCGATCATCTGCTCGGGACGCCGGAAATACCAGGAGTCCCGAGGAGAATATGGCGATAGCGTCACACCTGTAAGGGGTCGGTCGTCAGCCCCTCGGCCGCCGCGCCCCTTTCGTTGTACAAAACTTGCTAAGTTAATCGGCGCGTAATGCTGATATACGAGCGCCATCTCCGGGTCGTCATAGCCGACCTCAAGAGAAGAAGTAGAAAAGATAAGGTCGGACCGTCGCATCATTTCGGTAGTCTTTTCTGTGCCCTTGGACGTGACGGGCCATTTTCCGACGTGAAGGTGCTTGTCTCTCCTATAGGGTCCCTGTGCCGTAATCTGGCGCGGATCGTTGCTGGCGAAATACCAGCATTCTCCATCGCGGAAACGCGCACACGACCATGGCTGTCCACAGCACTCCGTCCGCGGTTCACCGGTTCCGGGATCGTCGCCATACAAGTAAGTCCGGTAACGAGCCAGAGCCTTACTTTCTTCAGCATCGCGATAGTCGCCGTGTAACCGTCTCACCTTGTCAATGGAATCCAGGAATACCAATCCACGGAAGCCGCCGTCCTTGCCCGATCGGCGGCGCATGCCGTGAGCTAACGCCATAAGACTCTGGATTGTAGTGGACGCTCCCGCGATATCCTTGCCGCGTGATTCGACCTCAGGCTGAACAAAATAGAAATATTCCCGCCCTTTCCTATTTGGCAATCGCTCGCCCGAAGCTGGATCCAATTGCACAACATCTTTCCTGCCGCAGAGGCTACCCCAAATGAGATCGGGTCGACCCAGAGTAGCGCTCATGCCGATCGCGAGTGGCTTCCGACCATCTGCAGAATTGACATGTGCTCTCGCCAACAACCGCTGCAGTGCATACCCAACGTTTGCCCCATGGGTCAGTGCATAGAGATGGATTTCATCAGCCAAGACGAGTCGCGGAGGCATCCCCGCATCGCCAAAGATCCGGGAATATCGCGGTTCCTGCATCCACCCGTGTAGCGACTCGGTTACCATCAAAAGGATCGACGGTGGAGTTGTCGCAAGCCGTCTCTGTGTACCCACCCAACCCGCAAAACTCCAATGGCGCTCGCGACATGAAAGCAGGTCGGCACCATCCCTGCCTCCTTCCGGAAATAACAACAAGCTTTTCCCGCACGCCGGACAGTCAAAAAAAGGAAAAACGAATCCATCCCCGCGAGGCTCCCATTCTGGCGGAAGTTGTCTATCGAACGATGCTGGGACTCCGGTGGCTTGCACTCCAAGAGTGAGAGGCGGTGCATCCTGCACAGTGCCAAAGTGCATGAGATAATTGGCCAGTCTCTGCGCCTGGTTGAATGCCAGTCGGATTCGCGGGTAGACTAGCAAGGCCCGCGTCCCTCTAATTTCTCTTAGAAGATCCGACGCGGCTCCGGCGATCATGGGTAGACATGCAGCCTCGGTCTTCCCTGATCCCGTGTCGGCCGTGATGACGTAAGCGTCACGATCTTCTCGGCCGGTCCAGGCGTTGAAGATCATTTCAATAGCTCGCTTCTGGAATCCTGCGAGTTCTGGATCACTCTTTTGCCAAGCGCCGCGGAGCATTCCGCCCATAAGGTCGAGCGCCCGAGCGGCAAGTGGGTCATCCGGGGCATTTTCCTTCATCCGCTGCACTAGTGCGCTCAGGGAGTGATTGCGCGCCGGTTTGTTGCGGTCCTTGGTAGCCAGTTTTAGAGACCGAACTAAGTATGGGCGTTGTAGCGCGTCATCGTCTCGGAAGCGCTGCTTCACGTAACGAACTTCCCGAGCGAGTTCTGCCATACGACTTCTGCAGCGGTCATCGTCGCCGACGAGCAAGTATCCATTAGCACGAAGTCGTTCCGCACTGGCAGCTATGGAAATCTGGTTCCGCTCTAATTCGCGACCTAGATCACGCAAGGTGGTCCATGATTCGAAGATACCGAAATTGATTCGTTTCCTTTCCTTGTCTTCCAATAGATTAAGCAACTCGAAGTCTTCGTCGTGAAGCTCCGGTGGAGTGGCGAGTTCAGGTGTATCGGGCGTGTGGGCTTGGTCGACGAGTCCCAGCGATTTATCGCTCACCCATTCGAGGATCCCTTCGTGCACGAACTGCTCAACATACGGTCTAAGCAGGTCCTCGCCATTCTCGCCCACCCATCTGAATCGGTTGCGAACAGTCCAATAGGGTGCAGATCGGTTGCCCTGTCGAATTTCTTCGATCACAACTGGAAGGCGCTGCTTCAGAGTGCCCAACTCGAGTTTGTACGGCGGCCGTGGAGGATCCAGGGGGGTAGCAACCCAAAATGGCCGCAACTGTCCACGCTGCCCTAAGGTGATACGGCCCAGAATCAGCAAATCTCGCAATTCCGCGAAGGCCACATTTCTAAGCGCCTGCCGGCTGATCTCATAATCCGGAGCGTTTCCGTAATCGTTGTCCAGCGCAATTTTTCGAATGATGCGCTCAAGATCTTGCAGGCTCTCTGTCGACGGTGGAAGGTCCTGGTCGGGGCTCTTCCTCTCGACGACCTCGAGTGGAGGAGGTAACGGTTCGGCGTCGAAGCGCCGTACCCTCACCTCTACGGGCCACTCCCTTCCCTCGGAGTCCGGCAATAAGATCCCGCCCTCTACTCGCTCAGCCCCAAAAACAAAGCGACGGAGAGTCTGCGCGGCGTCGATCACTTCCTCGCGCGGCGGCACGACCTCGAAGAGACGACGACTGACGATAAATACTAATTTTCGGCGGGCCCGACTCGTCGTGACATTCAGTCGATTGGGGCTAAATAGAAATTCGCCTTCCGCTTGGGCGAACTCGGTATCCGCCACGGTGTAACCCACGACGATCGCATCCCGCTCTCTGCCCTGGATGCGGTCTACCGTTTCAACTACGCAACCGACACCCCAAGGCTTACTTAGGAAGTGGGATCGCAACGCGGCATTCTGAGCGCGATGAGGAGTAATCACAGCCATGCGCTCCCGCCAGAAATCGCCGGGGGTCAATTCTCCATGTCCTTCGAGCGGCAACATCCGCTCATAGAAACATCGCACTATCTCGGAGGCAATGGCGCGTTCGAAAGGATTTTCGACGCCTGCTGCGGGTCCATCGTGCATCAGAATAACAACTGGATACAGAGGGTCGAGAACGATTCGCTGCCAATCGGTGAGCCCATCCTTCCAATTCTCACGCAATTGGAGCTTCTTGTGCGCAATATCCGCTGCAGGGTAGAAGCGATCCTCATAAAATTCACGACTTCCGAATTCCGTTAGCGGCAGATTCATTCTTCTTGTCTCTTCGAAGCGCACCTCCGGCGCCTTCGCAGTCTTCAAGAACTCGTACAGAGACGAGCCTAATTGGCGACCATTTATCTCCCTGTCGAACATGGCCTGCACCGGCGGTAGTTGCTGATTATCTCCAGCCACGAGGACCCGGCATTCGGGACCCAAGCCAGCGAGCGCCATGAGCCCTTGAGCGACCATCATTTGCGACGCTTCATCTATACAAATCAGATCGAACAGGGGAAGGGTTGGGCCCTGGAGTCCCGGTTCTTGGCACTCTGAGAGTAGGCGAAAGAGCGACCAGGTAGTTAGACCGGCGATGACGTGTTCCTGCCGGAGTCGTTCCCAAACCGCCTCTTGATCTTCACGTCGACTGATCGCGAATGTTGCGACACCGTCTGGGAACAATTCTTCGGGGGCGCTGCCACAGAACAACAGAGGGAACCCGGAAGTGTCATGGCGCCGCGCTTTTTCTTCGACGCCTTCAAGTAGGTTCGCGATTGAGTTTATCGTAAAGCCAGTCAAGAGAACTCGGCACGGGAGTCCCACACGGCGCCGAGCTATTAGATAAGCTAGGGCCATCCAAGAAAGTGCAAAGGTTTTGCCCGTTCCAGGAGGCCCAAGGATTAGACCGAGTTTGTGCGGGGATAATGTTCTCCACGCTTCTTCCTGTACAGCTCCGAGGCGTCGTCCGTCCAAGCTACTGAACGGTATCGCAATATCTTCTAGGGCCTCCAACCACAGTCTTTGCGACTGCTCAATGGCAGAACCCGCAAACTCTGCTGGGGCGCGCAGGAATTCTAGAACATCATCACGAACGCTCACTTGAGGGCCCCATCTCGCGAGATGAACCGCAAAAAGTCCAGCATCCTTGGAGTGTTAGGATCAGTAAATATCTCGTCTAAGAACCAAAACGCATGCGGGTTCTGGCGGAACGGCGGTTCGACGTGCGCCTGGAACTTGCTCTGCGCCATAGTTACGCTCACCGTTGCATTTCCACTCTCAAGTCGCACGTCTTCGATTCGTACCGAATGGTCCGGCCAGCGACCCGGATCTAGCAAAATGTCGGGCTCATCCTGAGTCAAGATCACCCCGAATGTTTCCGCCGATAATTCTGCTTGCCGACTGTCGAAAGGTATCTGGAAAATGATCTTGTGGCGGTTGCCAAAGCGCCAGTGGCGCTGCAACCGCAGTCCTGCAAAGCACCGAAGGCTGTCCCGACGCCGGTGTGCCGGTTGCGCTAGGGCGACGATCCGGTCGAGCAGGCCGGACCGATTTTCCAGCAACGCATACGCCTGCAATATATCCAGGTCGGTTGCCGCCAACGGATCGAACTCCCCTTGGAAGCGAAAGGGCTTCTTTTTCAATCGCAGGAAAGGAATTTCTGAGCGTGCATTCTCCGCTAGCAACCACTCCACCAGGGACGCTGTAGCGCGTAACCTCGCCCGGACGTCAACTTCAACAGCTTCAGGAGAGACCTTACCTCGCCTCAGAGCTCGCGTGATCTCGATTGGCAACATCGAGGAAAAGCGTCTCTCGAATTCCGGTCTTGGTAGGTATGGTTCTCTCAGGGCAGGAGTTGCACCGGCCAATGCTTGGGAAACTTGCCTAAGATCATAGCTGACAGTCACTGGCAAAGCATAGAGTTGCTCCAGTACATTGCGGAGCGCGGAAGCAGGCAGGTGGTGCATGCCCCGAAATTCTGGTTCCGGAACTGCCTGGTCCGGCGGGAATATACGGATCATGTTCAGCAGTCCAGTGCGCACACCGATATCGTCAAGATGACGGCCGATCGCTTCCCGCAGATATTGCGCCTCCGCTGGCTCATATACAAATATGTGCGCGTACAAGGGAGGCTGACTGCCGATCGCGTTCTTTCGGTCGACCTCAGTCAGGTCCCGCAAACATGCGCCCAAAATTTTCTTGATCGCTTCAGCCTCATCCTTGCGCCGACCGGACGGCAGTACCTCAATCAACTCGGTACGGTCGTCCCCCTGCATTCGCAGGTAGCCGAGAGCCACCAGGTCGCCCCCAATAGGGTCATAGTCAGCGAGCAGGATTAGCGCCACATCAACTCGTGGCGGCATCTGCAAGCTGTACGCATTCACGTGGCGTGTTACGGCGTCGGAGGCGATCGCATTGGCCCTAGAAATGAGAAGGTCCGCCTTACTCCGAAGCGACCAACTCTCCGTCCGATTCACCGCCTGTAAGTTCCGCACAGCAGCAAGGTCCCGGACAGTCCGGACACCAGCAGACCAGAGAGTACGCTTGGAGTCGTGGGATAAGCCTGGCACAGCCGAGATGTCACGATCATTTGGGTCGGTTTGCGAGATTGCTTTGAGGCAATGATCCAAGTACGCGCACTGCTCGCACTTGTAGTAGAGATGGAAGAATGTATCGTCTCTGCCGGGTCCGACCTGTACATTCTGCAGAAATGCCACCTTCCGGCGGAAGAAATCCTTCACCAACTCGGTATAACTTGCAAGTGTGAAGGGGTCTTCCTCGATGGCACCGCTGTAGCCATCATCATCATCCTTTAACCGCCAAATGTACGCAGTTTCGGAAATGCGACCGGGCAGCCCCAGTTGCTGGAGCATTCCCTTAAGCATTAATCCATAAAACGCTACCTGCACCTTATGGAACGGGGTTGCAACATGGGTTGCCTTAATGTCAGTCAGTTCGAATACTGGCAGCCCATTTTCCCGTGCAGTACGAACCAGATCCGGAAACCCGTTAAGGATCCGAATACCGCCGGAGTCGATACCGAGTTCGCTTTCCAGCCAGGGACTGGTTGAGAATCTCAGTTGGTAGGCATACTCTTCGGCGCGGGCGCCTCGAAGGAACGCAAGGGTCGTCAACTCATCATGCGTTGACTGCCGGTTGAAGGGGACATAAACAGACGCGCCTGCAGCCTGCAAGCGCTTGAGCACCTTTTGCTCAAAGTCCAGACCAAACTGTGCCCACGCACTGGGTTGCAGTTTCTGCAGAACAGGTACAGCCGCGCGTTCGTCCGGGGACAGGGTCTCGTACCGTGTTTTGCGGTCGCATCTGTACTGGAACCATGATTTGACCGTTGACCCGGAAAAGCGCAGGCCTCGCCTCTCCTCAGCCATTTAGTTTCTCACTGTGGGACGGTGATTTGGAAATGGCGCACCTCATACGTCAGCAGAAGTGCTCCGCAGTTCGACGGGTCGGAACCGACAGTGCGAAGACCCCCGCTCAAAGTACTACTGAATATCAGCGCGCACAAGTACGCTGACTCTTCGGCGGCAAATCCCAGGCTCGATCTGGACTCAGTCGGCGTTAAGGTAGTTAATCTGCGTGGGCCTCTCCCAAGAAGATTGCGTAGCAAGGAGTCACAACCCCTTGTTCTTTCCTCCTGCTTGTCTTACGAATTCGGGTGAGGTCACGTCCCCCGTCCCCTACCAAGAGCGATTCGGCGCACGAGCGAGGAACCCATCCGAATCGCGATTCTGTCCGGTAACTCTTGGGGACCGTTCTCTCAGGCGACGGCGGAACATTGCAGAACCGCCGACTTGAATTCGAGGGTCGATTCAAGCGTCGGCAGGAATATCCACAGCCGTTACTGAAATGCTACTTGCGCGCTTGCCGGAGAGGCCTATCATGGAACGCACTGAAACACGGTGAAACGCTGTGGTACAGTTCGCAACGGTTCAACATGCCGGTAATGATTGAAGACATGCGGTATCACACGGCTGTCGAGGTTACCAAGGAGCTCGGCATTTCACGCACGACCCTTTGGCGATGGCGATCTGACGGCAGGATCCCCCCCGGCCGCCTTTACCGGGGAGGCACGGTGGTTTTCACCAGCGAGGAGTTCGACGCGATACGAGCTTTCGCAAACCGGTTAGAACCAGTTCAGGCGCCGAATCGAGATCAGATGACCTTATTCAATGGGGGGAGGCGAGGAGAGTGATGAAAAACCCGTGCGCGGTTGTGCTTCTGAGCGGAGGGTTGGATTCAACTACAACGCTTGCCATTGCTGAAGATCAGGGTTTCCTGCCATTCGCACTCAGTTTCCGATACGGTCAGCGACATCAGTTAGAACTCGAGGCGGCCAGCAGAGTGGCCGTCGCGCTGGGTGTTGCCCAACACCGAATTGTAGACATCGATCTGCGATCTTTCGGTGGTTCTGCTCTGACCAGTGACATCCAGGTTCCCAAAGGGCGGACCGCTGACGAAATGTCAGCAGGAATTCCGATCACGTACGTGCCTGCCCGGAACACAATCTTTCTATCATTCGCTCTGGCATGGGCTGAAGTTCTCGAGTGTAGTGACATCTTCATCGGCGTCAATGCTCTCGATTACAGTGGCTACCCTGACTGTCGGCCGGAGTTCATCCAGGCGTTCCAAAGACTCGCAAACTTGGCGACCAAAGCGGGGGTGGAAGGGGTAGGAAGAGTTACGATCCATGCACCTCTCATCAACCTCTCCAAGGCTGAGATTATTCGTAAGGGAGCTGAGTTAGGTGTCGACTACTCGCTCACAATCAGTTGCTACGATCCGTCGCGGCTTGGGGAAGCCTGTGGATCGTGTGATTCGTGCCAACTACGAAGGAAGGGATTTCTCGAAGCGGGGGTCGCTGATCCGACTCCATATCGGCTTGCTCAGGTACCAGCATGAGCTATGCAGTAAAAGAGATCTTCTATACGTTGCAGGGTGAAGGGGCGCACAGCGGTCGGCCTGCGGTTTTTTGCCGGTTCGCAGGTTGCAACCTTTGGTCAGGCCGCGAAGAGAATCGTGCCACAGCGATATGCCAGTTCTGCGATACGGATTTCGTTGGCACTGATGGACCGGGAGGAGACCGCTTTAGCTCCGCTGAAGCCCTAGCGGCAGCGGTTGCCGAGACCTGGCCGAGGAACTCTGGGGACGCTAAACGATTCGTGGTGTGCACGGGTGGAGAACCGCTTCTGCAATTAGATCAGCTTCTGATCGAGGCCTTACATCATGCAAGGTTCGAAATTGCCATCGAGACAAATGGGACACACGCGGCGAGCCCGGGAATTGATTGGATTTGTGTAAGCCCAAAAGCGCGAACGGAGCTCAGACTCCGCTGCGGACACGAACTGAAACTTGTTTTTCCTCAAGATGGGGCAAGTCCAGAATTGTACGAGCAACTCGATTTTCAACACTTCTTTCTTCAGCCAATGGACGGGGCTGAACGCGAGAAGAATACAGAGTTGGCATTGCGTTACTGCTTAGAGCACCCCCGCTGGAAGCTTAGTTTACAAACCCATAAGCTGTTGAACATTCCGTAGAAGGAGGACAAACGATGGAGATCTTCAAAGAGTTTACGATCGAAGCTGCACATCGTTTGCCTAATGTTCCCGCAGGTCACAAATGTGGACGACTTCATGGACATTCGTTTCGGGTCGAGATTCATGTGCGCGGATCAGTAAGCGGTTCAGCTGGCTGGGTGATAGATTTTTCGGATATCAAGAAAGCTTTCCAGCCTTTATTCGACGAGTTGGACCATAACTACCTCAACGACGTCAATGGTTTAGCGAACCCGACGAGTGAGAATCTATCGAGATGGATTTGGAAACGATTGGCCCCTAGATTGCCCTTGTTGAGCAAGGTTACTGTCCGGGAAACCTGCAGCAGCGGATGCATTTACGCTGGGGAGGATGAGAACTGATGGAAGACGTCCAAGGACGGCGTGACAGCCGCCAGGTAGCACTCGACAGAGTTGGTGTGTCTGGACTGAGATATCCGATCGTTGTTCTTGATCGCGAACACCAAAAGCAGCACACGGTAGCTGTGCTGAAGATGTCGGTAAACTTGCCGCACGAATTCAAGGGAACTCACATGAGCCGTTTTATCGAGATTCTCAATGAACATCGTGGTGAGATTACGATGCGTACAGTACCTAACATTCTGCGAGATCTGAAAGCCAAATTGGACGCCGAAAGCGCACATATTCACGTCGTTTTCCCGTACTTCCTCGAGCGCAGGGCTCCAGTTACCGGCGCAAGCGCGTTGATGGATTATGAGTGCTCATTCGATGCCGCCGTGAACTGCGGGAAAGATGAATTCGTTTTCGGGGTGCGTGTGCCAGTTACGAGCCTCTGTCCTTGCAGCAAAGCGATAAGTGATTACGGAGCACACAATCAGCGCGGCTACATTACGATTGACGTGCAAACCGTTCGTGATGTTGATAACAACTTTGCTCTGATTTGGTTCGAGGAGTTGATCGATATTGCAGAACGATCAGCATCTGCCCCGGTCTATCCGCTACTGAAGCGTGCTGATGAGAGACACGTGACAATGCAAGCGTTCGACAACCCCGTTTTTGTCGAAGACATGGTACGCAATGTGGCGCTGGTTCTCAGAGATGACGAAAGAGTTGCTTGGTTCCGGATCGATGCGTTGAATCAGGAAAGTATTCACAACCACAGCGCTTTTGCTAGCGTCGAGTGGGCGCGTCCTGCGCGCGCAGTTATAAAGAGCTTAGCCGATAAGGAAATAACCTTTGATTAGACTGTTCGCAACTTCAATGGTATGTTGGTGTCATAGCTGCTTGCAAGCGTGAGTTGCGGGTGTTGAATGGACAGACCGATCAACATCTTGGTCACTTGTACGAGTCGAAAGACGCTCGTTCCGCCAGCGCGACTCCGCATGCGAAGTGTGCAGAAGAAGACCATCGCAGAGCGCGCAAAAGAGTGGATCGATAGACTGACGGTCAACAGCACACCGCAAACGTTAGCCGCGGAATTGTACTGCGGCGAATACTGGTCTATAGCCCGCAGCCTTCCTGCAGTTGCACGAGAAGCCGGCATTGCCGCTCGGATCTGGATTTGCTCTGCCGGGTATGGCCTACTTTCTCCTCAAAGTAAGGTTTGCTCCTATAGCGCTACCTTTTCCCCGGGTGAACCGGATTCAGCGACGCGAGGCTTCGACTCGGAGTCCAGGAGGGTCGCAGCACAACAGTGGTGGAGCGCTCTAGCGAAGTGGTCGGGGCCCAAACACACGGAACTGCGTAGCATCACTGCGATCGCGGATACATACCCGACGGTTCCGCTGCTGGTGGTTGCGTCTCCTGATTATCTGCACGCAATTGAGCAAGACTTGGTCGGAGCTGTACGGTCGCTCGCGACTTCCAGTTTGCTTCTCATCGCTTCAGCGGGGATCAAGACATTCGGGAAACTGACAGATCACTTGTTACCATGCGACGCCAGATTGCAGTCGTGTTTAGGAGGAACCAGGGCATCCTTGAACATTCGAATTGCGAAGCGGCTTCTTCAGAATATGGGACGAGGTCCTATCATCCTCGAGCAGCAAAAGAGCCAGTTACGCCGACTCCTGGATAAACAACCTGCCATCAAACATTATGGCAGACGTGCAATGACGGACGAGCAAATCAGGGATTTCATCCGTTTGGAATCAAAGAAGAACAGGGGTGCTTCGAGAAGCCTTTTGTTGAGGAAACTTCGGGATGGCGGCAGAGCATGCGAACAATCTCGCTTCGCTGATCTCTATGGGGATACGGTGGGCCGATGAAAACATCACGTAAGCGCTCGATTGCGAAGTCGGCAATTCGGAGACGAGCGCTTCGAATCGCACAAAACGACAAACATCCCCTCTATCTTTTCTGCCTCACCGGGGAAGAGATCCTTTCAGTCGCTGACATATCTCGCCTTTCGCGCGACGACGCGGGGAAGCTAATTGGCTATCAAAGACCGCATGTCAAACGTCACATCCAGGACATAGTTGAGTATTTGAATAGCGACAATATTCTGTTTCCAAACTCGCTGATTCTTGCTCTTTCGTCAAAGGTTAAATTTCACGCAAGCGGTGGCTTACCTTCTGCCGATGGTCTTGTAGTCTCCGGGGTCATGGAGATTCCCATGTCCAGGAACGGCTATAAGCCAGCCTGGATTGTGGACGGTCAGCAAAGAGCCATAGCGATCTCCAAATCGAACCGACGGGATATGCCAATACCCGTAAACGCATTCGTGGCTGACGAAGTCGAACTCCAGCGAGATCAATTCCTGAGGGTTAACAACACGAAACCGTTGCCAAGAGGGTTGATAACAGAATTGCTTCCAGAGGTCTCGACCCCTCTTCCTGCAAATTTAAAGGCAAAGAAGATTCCCTCTGCGCTATGTGAATTATTGAACTCAGAGTCTCATTCCCCTTTTCACAAGCTCATCTCTCGGGCGTCAACGGCCCAAGAAGAGAAGCAGAAAGCCGTGGTAGCAGACACATCGCTTATTAAGATGCTGCAAGAGAGTTTGTCGAATCCCTCGGGATGTCTGTTCCCATACCGCAACATCGCTACCGGCGACACGGACTTCGACGCGATCTGGGCGATCTTGATCGCTTACTGGACTGGGGTGAAAAAGACGTTCCCGGATGCCTGGGGAAAGCCGCCTTCGAAGAGCAGACTGATGCATGGCGCAGGAATTCGTGCAATGGGTAAGCTCATGGATAGGGTAATGTCCTCAATTGATCCAGCAAGTCACGGAATCGTAGGGCACGTTCAACATGAATTACGCTCAATAGCGCCCGTTTGCCATTGGACTGCAGGTCGATGGTCTGAACTCGGGGACCTCAATTGGAATGAGATTCAAAACGTGCCCAGGCACATTCGGATGTTGTCGAATGTCCTTGTGAGGACCTACGTGCACGGGAGAGGAACTCATTAATGAAATTTTTCTTTCCGGACAGCCAGGACCAAGTCGACCCAAGCTTCAACTTCGAAAGCGAGGAACGGTCGGGGTTGAGGCTCCGACACCGCGATGATCACTATGCTCACGAGGAGTTTACAAATACCCCATTTGACGGGATTCTTCTATCAATGGCGATGATTGAGCAAGGCAGATATACGCTGCCCCAAAAGCACCGACTGTATCGCATGGGGATACGTCAATTTTTTCGGTTAGAGGACAAGAAGATCGAAACGATGGGGGACTGCGGCGCATTTTCATATGTGCGGGAAGATAAACCGCCCTATACAGTCGTCCAGGTGATTAATTTTTATGACGAACTTGGGCTTGATTATGGCATTTCGGTCGATCATGTGATTTTGGGCTTTGATCCACGACTGGATGAACACTCTGCCCCACAGGACTGGAAGCGGCGCCAAGAAATCACTCTGGATTTGGCGGATGACTTCTTAAGTGAGCACAAGAAACGCGGCAGTCGGTTTATCCCCCTTGGTGTCGCCCAAGGCTGGAGTCCGGAGTCGTATGCGTACTCAGTGGAACAACTGCAAAATCTGGGGTTCTCCTATATAGCTATGGGCGGAATGGTCCCCCTGAAGACACTTGAGATTCTTGCCTGCTTAGAACGAGTGAACCAATCCCGTCACCCAGACACCAAACTGCATTTACTCGGGGTGACTAGATGCGAACAGGTACGCGAATTTGCGAGATTCGGGGTGGCAAGTTTCGATAGCACCTCGCCCCTCCGTCAGGCTTTCAAGGACCTCAAGGACAATTACTGGACGCTCGACCGTACCTATTCAGCAATCAGAGTCCCCCAGGTACAAGCGAACCCCTCGTTGCTTAAGAAAATTGTTGCTGGTAAGGTAAGGCAATCCGAAGCAAGACGGCTAGAACAAGCATGTCTCAAGGTTCTGCTATCGTTCGATGCTGGCAAAGCTTCCGTTAATGATGCACTAGCGCCACTGCTAGAGTACGAGAGCCTCTACGACGACGGGGTCAGTCGGTCAGAGATTTATCGCGAAACCCTCACCGACGTCCCCTGGAAGTCATGTGATTGTGACATTTGCAAGAGAATCGGTATTCACGTCATGTTATTTCGCGGCGCGGAACGTAATCGTCGCCGAGGGTTTCACAATGTTTTTGTCTTTTATCAGAGGTTACATCGAGAATTGGGCGAAGAGGCCGAAGTCGAGTGTCTCCTACTCAGCCCAGGAGGACTAAAGTGATGGGGGCAAGTCGCGTGTTGAGGTTTCCAGCATTGGAAATCCGGCAGGGGTCCAGTCGTGTGCTGTACAGCTTTGCGGCTGATGGGAAGGATGTCTATTCGTTTGCCACGGTTTCGCGAATTCGCCGGGAGAACCAAGGAGAGGTCTGTGGCTATCAGCGTCCAGAAGTCTTGTCGCACATTGCTGAAATTCGCAAATACTTGGAATGTTCGGATCCGATGATTCCCAATGCAATCGTGATTGCTTTTGACGGACGAGTGCGATTTGAGCCATCTGATGATTCGACTGTGGATGGTTTTTGCCGAGCAGGCGTGCTCGTTGTACCAGTTGAGGATGGTATCGCTGATCACGAAAAACCAGGATGGATCGTGGACGGACAACAACGGATGGCTGCTATACGAGAGGCATCGATTCCCTCATTTCCGATCTGCATAACGGCTTTCATGGCCAAGGACGAAAAAGAACAGAAGGAACAGTTCATCCTCGTCAATTCAACCAAACCTCTGCCCAAAGGTCTAATTTACGAGTTGTTGCCCACCACACAGATGGCACTTCCGACCATGCTTCAGAAGCGCCGATTCCCGGCCCAGCTGGCCAACCGACTTAACTACGATCCAGACTCGCCTTTCAAAGGGAAAATTCGGACGGCCACGAATGGGGATGGCGTCGTCCAGGACAACTCCGTGCTGAAGATGCTGGAAAACAGCTTAAGCGACGGGGTGCTTTATCGGTTTAGGGATCCGGATACTGGTTCGGGTGATGTGGAGTCGATGCTCGGAGTCCTCAAAGCATACTGGAGTGCCACAGCCGATACCTTCAAGGAAGCCTGGAATCTTCCCCCGGCGCGCTCGCGTTTGGTCCATGGTGCCGGAATTGTGAGCATGGGGTTCATAATGGATGCCATTGGTGACCGGTATCACGGCGAGCCAAGCTTGACGCGCGAATATTTCTACACCGATCTACAACCGCTATCACGAGTGTGCCGGTGGACTTCGGGATATTGGGACTTTGGACCTGGTGTACAGCGCAAGTGGAATGAAATTCAAAACACTTCTAAAGACATCAAGCTGCTTGCCAACTTTCTTCTACTCCAATATCGTGCGGCAGTGATGAACCGTAACGTCTAGAGGGGCTGCTGAGGTTGTGGTAGTAAGTGGAGGTGCTTGTCGGGGGTGGACCAGAACTAAGAGCGGTCGCCCAGTCGCTCTCGAGCCGCTGGTCCAGTTGACGGAGACCAGAATATCGAGCCCCCGGATCTTTTGACGTTCGCCGGAATTCCAAAATGGTTCCATATGTTATTGGTGCGTGAGGATGGAACTTATAGCGGGATGAGGGCCAAAGCTGGTATGTACACGGGACAGGCAACGAAATCAACAAGCTTCGGCTGTCGGTGCAAACGTCGGTAACCGGAGAGGTTGCCAAGGGCAACAAACGCCCTGTAAAGCAGACTGCGTAGTGGTCTGCTGCGGCCCGGCGCGCGGATGGTCAATCGCCCGATTCGGGACCGAAAACAGTAGATCTCTGCTGGCTCCAATCGAGTGGTACACGCCTCAGTATTCTTGAAAGAGGCCTGCTGGCCACTCCTCCGTTTCGCACCAACGTGTCGAGACATTCGGGGCCCAAAGCCGCCAGCCGGAGTATTCTGCCAGCCATAACTTGGATTGAGGGCGTCCTCGCTCGCGAGTTGCTCTTTGCTGTGGAGCTCGCCCATAACGATTCGCTGCTTCCATCGCTGCGCTCTGACGACCGCTTTGAGCACTGACAAGTTGCATTTAGTGACATCGGCCGTACTAGGAACCACTAGTCTTAGCTCGCCTCTACGCCGGGTCAAGGTCAATAGCGCAGTCAAAGTCAGCTGGTGGGCACCAGATTGCGATTCGACAGCCTCTTCCGAGGCTTTGTGGAGCACACAAGCCCTCAAGGCCGCTAGGTCTACCTGAATGCGAATTTCCGACCCGTGTATGACGACTTGCCGCACACAACGTCGTAGGAATTTCGCTATCTCGACGGATTCGAGCTTCGACCAATTTGTCGCAAAAGCCTGAGCAGCGTTTATGAGGTTCGGTATGTCCTCATCGGAAGCTCCGGATTCGGCACACGAAGCGGCAATCTCACCCGGAGTTGACAGGAACTTTCGAATCCTCGACGAGACCAGCTGTTCGAGCTCTCTTGCAGGAACTCGATCCAGGTACGACGGCTTCTTGCGTTTCTGCATGACGGCTTGCGAAGTGTAGTACCGATAACGCCTGCCTTGCTTGACCGCGTGTGTAGGAGTGTAGCGATTGTCTTCGGCGTCGAAAACCAACCCGGACAGAACACTGGGAACGAGGGTTCTTCCCGGTCGTCGCTGACCTTGGTCGTTAGCCTCTAGCAGCGCCGCAACCTTGGCCCAGGTTTCCGCCGATATAATCGCTGGATGCTGGCCGGCGTAGACCTCCCCTCGGTGCGCGATCTTGCCGATGTAAACCTTGTTCTTGAGAAGTTTGTACAGTCCGCCGCGCGAATACCGCTGACCACCGAATGCACGGCCAGTGGCCGACGTGCGGAGTTTCGTTCGAATCCGCTTCCGATCCAGGTATTTCTTCAGCTCAGCCACAGAACCGACCCTGAGGTACTGCTCGAAGATTTCCCTGACGATATTCGCCTCCTTAGTGCTGATGACCAACTTTCTGCCTGTGAGATCGTATCCGAGAGGCACAACCCCACCCATCCACATGCCCTTCTTCTTCGAAGCAGCAATCTTGTCGCGAATGCGCTCGCCAGTGACCTCCCGCTCGAACTGAGCAAACGACAGGAGAACATTTAGGGTCAGCCGGCCCATGGATGTTGTCGTATTGAACTGCTGGGTGACGGATACGAAGCTGACGCCTTTCTGGTCGAAAGCCTCTATGATCTTGGCAAAATCCATCAGCGATCGTGTCAACCGATCGACCTTGTAGACGACGACGGTATCCACCTGCCGCGCAGCTATGTCGTCCAGAAGCTGCTTCAGTGCTGGCCGATTCATGTTACCGCCGGAGAAACCACCGTCATCGTACTTCTTGGGAATGACACGCCAGCCCTCGTGCCGCTGGCTGGCAATATATGATTCGCAAGCTTCGCGCTGCGCCTGCAGGGAGTTGAAGGACTGCTCCAGTCCTTCTTCCGAGGACTTCCGAGTGTAGATGGCACAGCGGACCCGTGCTAGGGCAGCGGCTGTCATTGCGCTGCCCTCGTTTTGCGGGCCTGCCTTATACCAAAGAACCGAGGACCAGACCAGCGGGCATCTGTGATCTCGCGAGCGATCTCAGAGAGACTCTTATATCGTTTGCCACGATAATCAAAGCCCTCGTCGTTGGCCAGAACCTCATGCCGCTCACCGTGCCAGTGACGAATCAGCTTCGTGCCCGGCTTGAGTACTGACGATTGCAGCGCCCCACTTGGATTTCGCTCCAGTTCTGCGGCCAGTTTTTCCAAACGTCTACGGGTGGAGGCCTTCAGGCCGCCGTAGGCACTTTCTTGTACTTGATAGGCCAGGATGGGGATCATGAGGTCGCGGCGTAATTTGGGGTGCGGTGGCTTAGCAAATAGTTCTTCCCAGAGCATCCGCAGTTGACGTGTTCGCAAATACGGTAGTTCCCTGATTTTGGCGCTAATTTCGGTCGACACAGGAATTCTCCGGTTCGCATGCAATTGCCGCTCTGGTTGGGAAGGAAGTCAAGCGAACCACGGTTATTGGAGCGCAATTAGGACGGTCGTTATACAATCCCGCCATGAACCTGAACGAGATCGTTGGACAGCTGAAGGCCGAACGCAACAGGCTTCACGCTGCGATACAGGCCCTGGAGGGGGTAGGTGGGTCCGTCTCTGGCGGTAAACGCCGCGGTAGACCTCCAGGAAGTAAGGATAAAACGGCAGGATCTGCCCCAGCCAACCGCCGGCACATGTCGGCCGCAGCTCGCAAACGAATTGCGGAGGCAATGCGGAAGCGCTGGGCTGCGGTTAAGGCGGGAAAAAAGTAACGCCCCCGGACCGTTCGCGGATTGTGGAGCAGCTTGCGAGCCGAGCGAAACAGGCTTGACAATGCAATACAGGCCTTCGAAGGTGCAGGCGCATCGGGTTCTAGTGCTGGGCGTCGCCGCAGGCCTCCTGGAAGCAAGAACAAACCAACAATCGCATGCTCGAGAAGGCGTCGCCGGTTGTCGGCGCAGGCTCGGAAACGAACAGCGGACACAATGCGGAAGCATTGGGCTGCAGTCAAGGCAAGAAGAAGGCAACTGGACAAGTAAGTTGCGCTGAGTTGGTCGCTGTCTATGCTGGACAATACCGTGTCTGCGTCTCACTGTTAGTGGGTTTGGCTCACGAAAAGCTAGAATCGTTCCAGCAATGCGGGCCAAGGGACTTGGACAAGGCTTATGGCAGACCCTTCGGCGTTGAAATTGGCGGTTGTGGCCGCACTTCGTGAGACCGAGCCGGACCTGGCCTCCGAGGTTGAATGTCTGCGTAAAAATCTTCCGGATCCCACCGACTGTCCAGCCAGCAGAGCGATCGTCGAAGCCTATCTCTCGAAGATTGAGGCTTTTGTCTCGTATATCCGAGCTGGCACCGATGGCATACAACGGTGCCTTGAAGAGAGTCCCAACCTCGTGTCAGAGATCGATGAGCTGAAAACCCTAATCTACCGCAGCAAACGGCCAATCGAAGCAGGCCGGGAATTTATTAGCGGAGTAGAGAGCACTGTTGGTGACTGGCTCGTCGAAATGGGAATGTCTTATTCCGAAACCTCTGAAGCGCTGCAACGGGCAAAGCGCGTTAAGACGGGAGCGCCTGCCAACGAACGACATATCACACTGCAAGCGTTGGATCTGAAACTCTCGAAGAAGTTGTCGTACGCCGAGTTGGCTCAACGGCTTTGCGATTGTGGCAGCAAGCAGCATGGCCAGCTTTGCCGAGAAAAGTTTCGCAAGCGGATCACTCTTCTTGAAAAACTCTTGTCCAAGTACAACATATCGGTCTGAGCCCGTCATGCCGATTATCTAGTCTAGTCCTTCGTGAAAACCGTTTCATTACCGTTCCGCCGGAAATAAGCCGCCGCTGACTTATTTGCTCTCCCGCCCAAAGCACACGCGGCTTTACAACACAAGTGCCCCGCCATACGCGAGAGGCACCACACAACTTCGTACACCAGAATGCCGCCGGAGGCGCCATGTACCGTCCCGTCTATATCACGGTCACTGCGGAACACATCGGCAAGAATCACATCGAGGCATTCGGGGAAGTGATTTTGGCCGAGCAGTTCAGCGGAGAGTACTGCCCCCGCGATTTTGTTCAAGATGATGTTGGCCGCCGAGTTTACCTGTTTCCCCCACACCAGATTTCGATCGAGCCGGCCGATCAGCAGCGCAGACGAGAAGCTTTCTTCACTGTTTATTTCCTCTGCGAGCTGCACGGTTTAACGGTGTGGTTGCGTAGTGCGAAGGGGCCGTTCGCGATGGGGAACTTGGGCTGCGGAACTGCTACGCCCTGGTTCGAAAGGCTGAGTCAACTCGAAGAATACTGCCAACAAAATCTCGACGGTTTTCGTCGGCGGGCACTTCTGAACTGACGTCATTTTAGGAGAAAGGGATAACATTCGATGACTAGTAGCTCACAGGCAACAGTTTTCGCTAATACGACGCCACACCCTCCCGGGGGCAACGGCCTGCAGGTCGTGTACCGTCCGGTCTCAGAGCTCAGACCAGATCCGAAGAACCCACGTAGTCACAGCGCAAAGCAGATCGAGCAAATTGCCAACAGCATGAGGATCTTTGGCTTCATCTCTCCGATCCTCGCAACGTCTAAGGGACTGGTCATCGCCGGTCACGGCCGCCTAAAGGCCGCGGTCATGCTCGGATTTCAAACCGTTCCCGTGATAAATGTCGATCACCTTACCGACGGTCAGCAGCGAGCGTTCATAATTGCCGACAATAAGCTGACTGAGAACTCAACCTGGAACGAGCAGCTGCTCGCGGAGCAGTTCAAAGCACTCGCGGCCGTCGAACTCGACTTTTCACTCGAGATCACCGGCTTCGAAGTGGCGGAAATCGACAGCATCATTGAAAGCGCCGCCCCTGCAACGAAGGACGCGGAGGATCCGGCGGACCTGATTCCGTCGGAGGTAAACAAGCCTAGAGTGAGCGCTCAGGGATATCTCTGGGCGTTGGACAAGAACCGCGTGCTGTGTGCCGATGCGACGCAGCCGTCCAGCTATTCCGAGCTGATGCAAGGAAACAAAGCCACGGCAATCATTAGCGACCCGCCCTACAACGTCCGCATCGACGGGCACGCCACTGGCCTCGGGAAGACCCGCCATTCCGAATTCCCGATGGCCTCGGGAGATATGAGCCCAGCTGAGTTCACGGACTTTCTTAGCAACGCCTTGACCGCGATGGCAGCGAACTGCATCGATGGCGCGATTGGCTACGTGTTCATGGACTGGCGGCACTTGTCCGAGCTACTCGCTGCCATAGCGCGGGCTCACCTTGAGCTCAAGAACCTCTGCGTTTGGGTCAAGGACAATGCCGGCATGGGCAGCTTCTACCGCAGCCAGCACGAGCTGGTGCTTGTGCTGAAGCACGGCAAGAGTAGCCATCGGAACAACGTCCAACTTGGCCAATTCGGGAGATACCGCACGAACGTTTGGGAATATCCAGGCGCCAACTCCTTCTCCCGCAACGGTGGGGAAGGCAACCTGCTTGCGCTGCACCCGACCGTGAAGCCGGTCGCAATGATCGCCGACGCGATCCTCGACTGCTCGGCGCGTCGCGACCTCATCCTCGATGGCTTCCTCGGCAGCGGGACAACGGTCATTGCCGCCGAGCGCACGGGCCGCATCTGCTTCGGCCTGGAACTCGATCCTGCCTACGTTGACACCATTGTTCGCCGCTGGCAGGCCTTCACTGGCAAGTCTGCCGTTCACGTCCAGTCCGGACGCACTTTCAACGAACTCGAGGCGGAGATCGCAAATCGCTAACGATAAACCATTGCATTATGAGGTCGGCTTCGGTAAACCGCCGGCGGCCACGCGATTTAAGAAGGGTCAATCCGGCAACCCGAAGGGCCGGCCGAAGGGCAAACGCAATGCGGCGACGACGATCATGCGAGCGCTCGACGCAAAGGTGATCATCAACGAAAACGGCCGGCGCCGTGAGATTACAAAGTTTGAAGCCGCCATTACGCAGCTGGCAAATAAGGCTGCGGGTGGCGACTTGAGGGCTTTGGGAATGGTAACCGCGCTCATGCAACTAGCGGAAGAGCGCGTACAGCAGGAGTCCGTAGCAAAAACCAACTTGCAGGATGCCGATCAGCGCCTCTTGCAAGGGCTCATGGAACGACTTGAGAACATGAAGGAGGAATCCGCAGATGCTGAAAGCGACGATCAACGGGCAAACGATTGATATTACTGAGGAAGAGTACTACGCACTGCTTCGTAACGAGCCTGGGCTGTTCATGGAGCGCGCCTTCATTGAGCTAAACCCGCAGACCGCGTATCTCCCCAACTGGCACATCCAGAAGATCGCTCAGGTCCTCGAAGAATGTCGTCTCGGCAGGAAACGACGGGTGATTATCAACCTTCCCCCACGATCTCTGAAATCGCACTTGGCCTCCATCGCCTTTCCCGCATGGCTGCTCGGGCATAACCCCAGCGAGCAGATCATCTGCGTATCGTACGGTCAGGACCTAGCCGACACCCTCGGCGGCCAGTGCCGAACGCTGATGTCCAGCGCCTTCTATCAGAACCTCTTCCGAACCCGGTTGGCGGCACGCAAACAAGCTGTTCACGACTTCTTCACCACTGAGCAGGGATTCCGCATGGCAACGTCGGTCGGCGGGGTTCTGACCGGCCGCGGCGCCGATTACCTGATCATCGACGACCCCTTGAAGCCCGATGAAGCTCTCTCCGAGACTCAACGCAATGCGACGAACGACTGGTACAAGCACACACTGCTCACCCGTCTCAATGACAAGCGAACCGGCTGCATCATCATCATCATGCAGCGGTTGCACGAGGACGACCTCGTCGGACACGTGCTCAAACTCGATGACTGGGAGGTGCTTCGTTTTCCTGCCATTGCCGAACAGGATGAAACTCATGAAATTCGCTGCTTCAATAGGGTTCGGACCATCACGCGAAGGGCCGGTGAGGCGCTTCATCCCGAGCGCGAGCCACTCGAAACCCTGCAGAGGATTAAAGCGGCGATTGGCGAATATCTGTTTGCCGGGCAGTATCAGCAAAGACCAGCACCGCTTGAGGGCGGCATGGTCAAGCGGTCTTGGTTCAAGCGCTACGCACCGCACGAGCTGCCTCCGAAGTTTGAGATGGTCTTTCAGAGCTGGGACACAGCGAACAAAGCCGCAGAGATTCATGACTACTGCGTTTGCACGACATTCGGCGTCCATGAGAAGCACCTGTTCCTCCTAAACGTGCTGCGTAAGCGTATGGAATACCCGGAGTTGAAGCGCACCGTCGTTTCGCATGCACAGTTTTACAACGCACAGCGCGTTGTCATTGAAGACAAGGCTTCCGGGACTCAACTGCTTCAGGAACTCAAATACGATGGTTTTGACCGCGCAACCGCATTCAAGACCGAGGGTGACAAGCAAATCCGCATGTTTGCTGTTACGAGCACACTCGAGAATGGTCTAGTGCACGTGCCGGAAGTCGCGGAGTGGGCTGAATCTTATCTTTATGAGCTGACATTGTTTCCGAACGGAACGTTCGCCGATCAGGTCGACTCAACCTCGCAAGCGCTGGCCTGGTGCCGCGAGCATGCGTCGAAGTACCGTTACGGGCTTCTTGAGTATCTTGAACAGTTGGAACGAGAACAAATGGGTCAAAAAGAATCAGGGCCTCACGTCTGCTCAAAATGCAATAAGGAGATGCTCCAGAAAATACCCGGCGGTCTTCGCTGTGCGCATTGTGGCGAACAATGGTCATCGCTCGCGAAACCCCACGGCATGAATCGTTATGACGTCTTGCGAGCTCGCGGAAGGAAGTAAAGGGGTTGAGCGACAACGCGCAACAGAAGCGCCGGATGTTGCCGGGAGTAGGCGGTCAATGCATCAGCCGATCGCCCACTCCCGTTTTAGCGTTGTCCTTGGCACTGGGATGGTACCCTTACGACGTTGGCACGTTCGGCTCCGACAATATGAATGCGCGGCCGGGTTGACGATGAACACATGCGACTCTTTGTTGCAGTGACTGATTGGAATTGGTGGTCTCTTCTCGCGAGCAAGGCTGCCGTTGAGGAGGTAAATTTTTGGCGGCCTTCCCCAACCGCCACGTTTCAGGCCCTCACCCCTGGGGAAATGTTTCTCTTCAAGCTTCACGCCCCTCGAAATGCAATCGCAGGAGGAGGCTTCTTCCGTAAGTTTCTGTCGATTCCCGTCAGCCTAGCCTGGGAGGCATTCGGAGAAGGGAACGGCGCAACGTCCTTGACTGAGGTTCGGGACCGGATCAGCTTCTACCGCCCAGCGCCCATCGGTGTCAGCGAAGACCCCAATATTGGCTGCATTCTGTTACAGGAACCGTTCTTCTTCTCGGAGGAGGATTGGATACCGGCTCCGCCAGACTTCAGCCGCAATATTGTAGCTGGTAAGGGATATGACACTGCTGACAACGCCGGGCACTTGTTATGGCAGCAGCTTGCAGAACGTCTCCAAGCTCTGCGACCCAAACTTTACAATGCTGGCCCTGCCCTGTCGGCTGCCGCTGAATCAGCTCGCTTCGGTTCGCCCACGATAGTACTTCCGCGCTTAGGACAAGGATCGTTTCGGGTCCTTATCACAGAGGCTTACACTCGGCGTTGCGTCATCACGCGAGAACGAACATTGCCGGTCCTGGAAGCGGCTCATATTTGCCCTTTCGCAAACGGCGGAGCACACGAGCTTTCCAACGGCTTGCTGCTTAGAAGTGATCTGCACACATTGTTCGATCGGGGCTATCTGGGTATCGATCCAAAACAGCGTCGGGTGATGGTCAGCTCACGTATTAGAGAAGAGTTCGAAAACGGCAAGGACTATTACTCCTTGGATGGGCGGCCGGTCGCACCTCCTGTAGACAAGTCGGCGGTCCCAGCTACCGACAATTTGCTTTATCACGCCGAGCACGTGTTCCGATAAGAGCCATGGACGGAGTGAAGGTCGATGAGCCACGCACAGGTTGAGAACGCTCGAACCGACAAGGCACTACCGGAGCGATGGCTGGGGATTGACTTCAGCGGCGACGTCAAAATGTGGACGCCCGGTTGTCGAAGGTCAAACGTCTGGGTGGCCGAAATTCGAATCTCAGAGCTGGGCGATAACTTCTTCAATCTAGCTGATTTGAGACATGTTCAGGATCTCCCCGGCGCAGAGCCTCCATTCTTCAGGCTGACACGTCTCTTGTCGGCACGGGAATTCGCTGCCGCTGCGATTGACGCTCCATTCTCGGTGCCGGCTGAATTCGTACCCGACGCCGGACATATGTCCCTTCTTGCAGCCGTAAGTTCTCTCGAATGCGACGGTCGCCCGTTCGCTCAAGGAAAAACATTCGTCAATTTGGTGATGGCGGGCCGCGAGTTCCGATGCAAGAAACCGCTTCGCGTGACCGAAGCCGAGCAGAAGGTCAATGTTCGTTCCACGTTGTGGGCTCGTGCCCGAGGCGGCGCTGCAATGACAGCCGCTTGCATAGCTCTGTTGCATCGGAGCTGTTGTCCGATTTCGCCGTGGGCCGAACACGGTCCGGGGCTGCTTGTGGAAGGGTTCCCCGCAGCCCAGCTTAAGTACTGGGGCCTGCCTTTTCAGCAATACAATGGGTCCGCAGACGTAGATTTCGCAAATCGCAGAGCGATTTTGCAAGGCCTGAAGCTGCGGGTAGCTTTGGGAGGTCGCGAAGAGATTCTGCTGGCATGTGCCGATGCCATTGATGCAATAGTGTGCGCGCTAACGGCAGCGTCAGTGGCTCTCGGGACACTGGCAGTGGAACCAGACTCGAGCGTTGCCAACCGCGAAGACTGGATAGCGATTTCCCGCTGACTTGAGTAGCCTGGCAGCTCCCGGCAAGCGGGTCGAGAGACGTCTTTATGCCAATACCACCATTGACGCGAGAAAGTGGCTGAACTGGCGCCCAACCTGGACGAAATTGCAGCGGGTCCTCACCAATCGATCAAATATGACCTTCTGTGGGACGGCAAACGTTTTCCTCCAAAAGTTGTGATTTCGAAGGCGGTCGAGCTGGAGTACGGTTATCCGTTCCCTGAAACCGAGTTCTCCGGTGGCGAAGATCCTGGCCATGCCAATGACCTACTGAGAAAGCTGGGTTTCACAATCATTGAGAAAGGAGATGCGAAGCCAGCACTCCCGTTAGAGCTCCACAAGAGGTACGGTCGTAAGGAAATTTACGGCGCTGTGGGTATCGCTTACGACCAGCAGCAACGGCACTTGAATACGGGCCTTTCTCCCAGGTGTAACGATGGTGGCTATTTCATCTTCGTGACGCTGAATAAGGAACAGCTCGATCCAGCACATGACTATGAAGATGAACTGTATGCCGACCATCTCATCTGGATCAGCCGCCGAGGGGTAAGCGAAAAAGATCCGGATTACCTAGAGCTTCGCCAGGCAGGGACGCGCGTGTCACTTTTTGTACGTAACAGCCTTCGGGAGCACTTTGTGTACGCTGGCGAGCTTTCATTTAAGAGCCACTGGCCTTTCACAGATCCCAAAAGCGGTAGGCCGCAGATTCGGTTCATCTGGGAATTTGAGCAGCGATTGTCTGATGGCCTTCTGCGCGCGCTGACTCTTGGGGAATCCGCTCACGATGGCAATAGCTCACATCCACAGCAAACGACTGCCGTGGGACACTCGAGGACACCGACAAGCTTTGATGAATTTAGGAAGGCTTTCAGTTACGCCGTGGGTGCTGTAAGCGATCGGATAGTCGTGCCCGAGCACTACAATTATCAGGTTCATCTGTCTAGATTCTTGCGAAACCGCGGCATCCTCGTGGAGATGGAGCGCGATTTTGTCGACGTTGCGTTTACCGTCGAGGGCAAAAGGTTTATAGGGGAGATCAAGGTGACGCGCAACTTAACTGTTCCACAGGCCTTCAGAGCGGCGTTAGGCCAGGTCGTTGAGTACGCGCATCTGTTATTTCCCGAGGTGCCTTTTGACATACTTGTGCGTGTTGGTAATAACCAACAGTTCATTGAGGTCAAGTCAAGTAGCTCCGACTCGATCGAATGGTTTGAAGTTTCGGGAAGTCAATGGAGACTGGCAAGATCAGAAGGGCCACGGTTCTTGATTTATCGGGTATACGGTGCTGGATCGATGCATCCGAGGCTGACGATCATCGATGACTTGGCGGCACGTTGGTCGAGGCGGGAGTTAGAAGCAAATCCCATTCGCATAAAACTGTGACCTGGAGCTTGATGCAGTTCTAACACAACAGTGCGAAAGGGAAGCCAGACTGCGTATGCTAAGAATTACTACAGTATATGTGCGGCGTTCACCAAGAATTCGACAATCGCAGGTTACGGGATCTAGTGAGCGGAGCATTCAGCTCTTGATATAGAGCCGCCTAGCCCAGTTACCAACTCTGACCAAGCGTGCGCATGGGAGGCATCCTCGTTTGCCCAGCGTAATACCGTGCATGCTTTCGTGGAAAGCTGGCCATGGAATCCCGCCGTGTGCAAGGCTCGCAAAACGGCTACCATCTCCTGGCCAGTGATTGTTATCGAGGGGGGATCATTCCCCGCTTCCTTAGCCTGGATTGTATCTGGCACGTTCGGTCTGCTAACCGTTATACGACTTTGCAACATCCAGTGCGTTCCGAAGCTGCCGGATTGACGCAGCTGATCCGGCATCATGATGTAGGTAAAGTGAAAGCGTTCAGCATGATCCCTATATAGCTGTTGAATGCTATCTACCAACTCAGAGTCAAGATGGCTAGCGAAATGACTTCCGGCTCCCTCCATGCTCGATATACCTCGATCCTGAGTATAGGCGTCCGAAAATGCCGATGCATCGGCAACCACGATGTAGATAGGCGGAAGCTTGTCCGCATCCATAGCCTTTAGGGTTGTCCTCAACGCATAAAGCATCATCTCCATTCCTCGATTGTCAGCAGCGCCGCCATCCGTCACCCAATAGCGCCTGTTGTTATCCACGTCGATGGCGGCATTGGAGAACACAGGGGGGAAGTTTGCATTGAGTGCAGCTGCCTCCTCAAGGCTAATGTGAGAACCGCTCAATATGATCGGGAGAGACTCGGAGTTGCCGGGTTCCAGAGGTTTACCGGTGATTTCCGCTGGCAAGTCAAGATTAGTAAGCAGCAAGCGTCCGCCAGCGAGCGTGGACTTCGTATTGTGGCGGAGATCGCGTTCGGCGCGCAGCAGTGATTGTCCTCCGCAGTTGAGGTTCGGGCACTTGAATTCGCCGGCCAGTGTAGTATTGAAGATCAATCCAATGTCGCCGACCTGAGCTAGATTGTCCCTCGTTGAAGAATTATGCCAGCGCCGGCCGAAGCTTTCCTTCAAAAGCAGTCCGAGGCGACCAGCCGTCGCGGTTCTCCATTCGGAGGAACGATTTAGCACATCCTGAATGTAAGGCTGTGACATGATGTCGAAGTACTTGTCCCATGCTGCAGCATTATTTGTTGTGAGAATGGGACGGTTGGCGGCGAAGTACGCTAATGCCGCACCGCCACCGGAAACGCCGCTGGTTAGGACGATATCGCCGGATCGGCCGAGTTTGGAAATCCCCTCAAGGATTGACGCAGTGTAGATCGCAGCTCGGGTTCCTCCGCCCGAAGCTGCGATAACGATCAAAGGCCGGCTGGGATCTAAGCTCGACCTGCCTAACATTGTGGCCAGCTGGACCGAGCCCTTCTCGTTTTCCGGCGTCGCTTCGGCTAGCTGAACGCCGTTGTGAATCCTCCAAACAGCTAAGACACTTAGAATGAAAAACACTAATGCAGCAATGACGTGAAGATTGTAAAGCCGACTCCGGATCTGCATGGGTGTGGGCGCCGCTTTGCCACCGGGTGCGCCAGTAACCGCGAGAAGTTCGATTAGATCGTCAATCGAGTAGGCCTGAAAGTACGGGAACGGCGCATTTGGTCTGTCGCGAACGACCACAAATCGGGACGCGCCTTGGATTTGGAGCACTCGTTGATCGAACGGAACACTGGTCGCAACGCGACCTTTGTCGATGGAATAAGGAATTTGGGCTACACCATGAAGCCCAGGATTTAGCATCCGCAGGATCTCGTCGGTTACCAATCTATTCGACCAATAGTCGTACCACCACGAAGCGATGTAGGCGAATGCCAGCATCAAGCCGATAGCCCACCATGCCGCCGAATCAAAGACTGTAGTTACATAGGTAACATCAACCAGACGCGCGGCTGCCAAGGCAATAATGAGAACGGAGATAAGAATAGCGCCGGCTTTGAAGAAGACAGCTTGGACCAGCTCCCACATCGCTCCGAACCGTTCGTTGAGGCCAGCGACAAAGAGTACAAAGAAGCAAATTGAGAAGCTCGTAACAGCAACCGGTCTAACCCACACGGGGGCAGCCAGCAGAGTGATAATCGCAGGCGGCGTCAGCAAAAGCAGCGGCGCTCGGAACGGTGCTGTAAACAACGCGACAACGATCGTCCAGGGGGTAACCACCGGCTTGGGGCCGCGGGAGGCAAACAGCTCTGTGACGGTGAGGTATTGGCTATAGTTACTGGAGCGGATGCGCCTGAAGATGGGGCCCAGCATTGTCGCTCCACACAGCAGCGACAGAACTATTGCTACCGCAATGGGAACTAAGGCGTGTCGGTACAAACCGCTCTCTCTATACTGATCTGTTCCTAGTCCCCAAACCAGCCCAGCCACTGACGTTACCACGACGCTCTGAAAAACCAGATCGACTTTGACGTCCCATCCATTCCGATCTGAGATTCTCATAAACCAGATGAGGCACGCGGACACAAGCACAACGGTTAGCGCGGCCCATGCGATTCTGGTGGCCGAAGGAGAGCCGAGAATGAGCAGGGCGGAGAGAAAAGCCGGCAGGATTAAGGCTGCTGTTGTGTGACGTCGGATGTCGCAGAGCTTCTCAAGGGGCCCCCCAACGGTTCGCTGGGTCCTAAGTCCAGAATGCGTAGTTGGTCATCCAGTCTCTCGGTCGTCCAGCGAAGAACGCGAAGTAGCATAGGACCTCCTTTGGTCAAAGAAATCCAATCCCTCGTTTGCGACTGGCCCGGAGAGAGACTCGAGCGGATGCCGGCATTGTACATCGGATTCGCCGAGCTCAGGCCTCGAAAAACACTCTCTCACATCCTAATCTGAAGAAAATAGTTTGGCTCGCGAGTTTTGTTCGGTGTACATTTGTGCCGGCATCCAGCTACAAGCATCTTCTTGCTAGCACTGATGCGCTGCACATTGTTCCAGGGTGATGTAATGATAAACAAGCTTTTTGCGGCATGGGAGCGATCGCTGAATGAGGTAGAACTTGCTGAGGCTTTGGCGGCACTCGGTATCTACATTGCGGCCGGGATGCGCAAACCTCGAGCAGATGTTGCTCAAACGCTCGTTGATGCAGTCGACGCTTCAGGAGAGCGGCCCATCCGTTGCGTCTACGCGCCTCGACTGACCGGGGTAACGAACGATCCTCAATACTTGCTACAGGCTTGGCACGCCGCCAAGAGACAGCCGGGCCGGCCTCGTATCGAAATCGTGCAAGAGAGCGAGGCCAAGAAGCTACTGACGGACAAAGATCCTGCCTGGCTTGCAAATCAGCTTCAGGCACCTGCGGTGGGCGCGGTTTCGTCGTTTCTCACCTTGCAACCGAGGTCTAGCTGGGTCGAATGGGAATGGCCCCTGCGAATCGGCTTTCTTCCTGATTCCGCTTCGCAAGGAATGAAATTGGCTTGTATCTCTTTAGCCCGGACCGAGCCTTGGCTTCAACAATTAATCCAGCCAGTGGACACAGCCAAGCATTTGCAAGCGCTGGAACTCCTAATCCTGCCTGGCAATCTCAGCGAGGCTTTGCAACTGTTGGAGAACTCGCCTTATCCCGTTTACTCCTATTTGGTTGCGGTTCTCGGTGGCCGAGGTAACCTGGAATGGCAATCGGTTGCGCAAAAGAAACAGCGCCTCAGTGAACTGACACAGGCGCAGGGGGTGATCGTCGCTCACGAAAGGCTGGGAAGCTGGTTGCAGTCACTGGTTCGCGAACTATCGCACGATGCTCCTCTGGATGTTGCCGCCTGCAACTATACAACGGCAGAACCAAACATTTGTTTTCTATCTGCTCCTCTGCTTGAGGCCGTGCGGCCGTCCCGCTTCGCGGGTTGCATGTTAGAGCGAGCTGCAACTTGCGATCTTAATGCCAACGTCACTTTGGCTCCGGCTTTGGCCGGCATGCTCGGCCTGGCTGCGCAATCCACCCCCCTCGGTCGCATCATCGATCAGTTCGATAAGCGAATACGAGACATTGGGTATTTTCACGAATACCTTGGCGCTACAGCTACGGCGGCCGTGAATGTGGCGATCAGGCAAGCAACGACGCCAATAGGTCTCCGCTTTGCAGGTCAGGGGGACGCTCGTGGGGAAATTCGGGGAAAAATCCGCACGCGAGCGCCGTTGGGTTTCAGGGAAATGCCCAAACTTCCGCCCGAGCCACGCTATCTACAAACCGAAGTCTATGCGATGCTGAGCGGCAAGAGACGGCTGCGAGTCAGATCAGGATTTGCCGGCAAGAAGCGCCACGAGATCAGTATTTTTGTCGGCATCCTCCGCCCGGACACCGAAATTCTATCTGACCACAATCTTCCAACCGTTTTTCCAACAGAGAAGCTGCCGCCGTCGGACAACGGTGGGCATACGCTCACTGTTGTCTTTTACGAGCCCAACCTGATGAAGCACCCGCAGCTGAGTACTCTCTTCCTGCCGGCTCAGGAAGACAGTGGGAAGTGCCGCTTCCAGCTGTGGGTGCCGAATCGCAGCCGATTCGTGGAGGCCCGAATTACAGTGCTGCATGAAAATCGCGTCCTGCAGACTGGCGTTCTGCAAGGTGAAGTGCACAAGACGACACCTGAGGAGCACGAAGCAGCATGGTTGAATGAAATGGCTGTCATCAATCCGGCGCGGTTGAGCTCATATCAGCCGAACACACAAGGCCGAATTCGACTCACCTTGTCGGGGGCGGTTCCGCGAGCCATAGCAGAGCTGGACAGGCGCTCTCGCTTTGACGCCGCCTTCGTGCTGAACCACTCCACAGAAGAGACCGGATCCTCCGCTGCGGGAATGCTGGGTGTTGCCGGCAATCGCTCAGGATACATTCGTTTGACAGATGTCGATGTTTGCACGGCTCTGAACGGGATCTACAAGGCTTTAGACTCCGGAGAATGGGATTTCAAAGATTACGCGAGCCTGACGGCGAAGGGAACGACAAAGCTGCTCCGCAGCCTGGCGATTCAGGGAAGCCGCATCTATCGGCGGGTAATCGGCGGGGGGAGGTTCCCAGAATCGGTAACAAGTGCGAAGCGCATACAAGTGGTTGCGGCCAAGAGTGGCTCCAAGTTCCCACTTGAATTTATTTACGAGTTTGCTACGCCGGCTCGGGAAGCACCATTGTGCCCCGATGCGAGAACGGCCTTGTTGACCGGAGTTTGTCCCAACGGTTGCCAGACTCTTGCATCCGGAAAAGCGCCTTACGTATGTCCTTTAGGATTTTGGGGACTAAGCCGCGTCATCGAGTGGCACTTGTTTTCTGACGAACAAGCCAAATCGGTAAAAGATGCGGCCTTTGCTGTGAACATTGATGAAGGCCCTCGTAATAACGAGCTGATGATAGCCGCACCAGCTCTGATGGCCTATAGCAAGAAGATCGACGAAGCCGATAACAAATGCATCCCCTGGTTCAAGGAGCATGCGGCGATTCGGGCTGTCACAGTAGACTCGTGGCCGGAGTGGATAAAGAGTGTGAAAGAGCTCGCTCCACGGGTACTTGTCTTGCTTGTACACACCGACAGAGACGAGGAGGGAGCTGTATTGGAGGTTGGCCCCCCGCTCTCTCCCAAGGACAAAGAGGAGTACCGGCTGCCTACGGACTACCTCACCCGAGAGCATATCTGCGGTCCTGACGTCGTTTCACCGATCGTCCTGCTGCTGGGTTGCACGACAAATCAAGCGAAGTTCGAGTTCAACTCAGTAGCCAGCGAATTCGAGTACCAGGGGGCGAAGGTTTTGGTCGCCACCAGCAATCTAATCTACGGCCCCAAAGCTGTGCAATTGGCGGAGCTGCTGCTCGCGAAACTGCACGAGCTTCAGGACGGCGAGAACTTCGGGGACGTGATGCTGACCGTTCGGCGCAAGGCTCTGGCGGAAGGCAATCCGATGGTATTGTGCCTGTCAGCATATGGCGATGCCGACTGGCGGTTGAAGAAAGGTGCGGGCGATGCTCAGCATTGAGATGTTGCCGGCGAAGGACGGAGACTGCCTGTGGATCGAGTACGGAAGAGGCGACACGATCGACCGCATCGTCATTGATGGAGGTCCTCTAGCTGCGAGCGATGCTCTGCGGAATCGCATTGAAGCGCTGCCCCTACGAGAGCGTCGGCTCGAACTATTGATCGTCACGCATATCGATTCGGATCACATTGCCGGTATAGTCAAACTATTCCAGTCTCCCCCGGAGAAGCTACTCATCAAGCAGGTGTGGTTCAACGCCTATCGACATCTCGCTGGAGGGTATTTGGGAGCGAAGGAAGCGGAATTTCTAACTGTTTATCTACAAAAAATCGAGGATACCAGACCTGGATTTTGGAACGGCGCATTCGGTGGCAGGGCGGTGGTAGTGCCCGACGAGGGTCCGCTTCCACAGAAGAGGCTTGATGGTGGCCTAAAGTTAACCCTTCTAGGACCCGATGCCCGCGCATTGCGAGCTCTGAAGAGAGACTGGGACAAGGTCATACGAGAATATATGACCCCAGGTGCGGTTAAGGAGGCCGAAGAGCTCTTAGGAAAAGATAAGCGCTATCGACCGGGATATTTGGGAGCGATGGATGTTCACAGTTTGGCGCAGGAGCCATTTGAAGAAGACACCTCATCAGCGAACGGCAGTAGCATTGTCGTGATGGCGGAATTCGACCAAAAAAAACTCTTGCTCGCAGCCGACACTCAGCCGAGCAAGATCGTGGCAGCTTTAAACCGCTTTCAAAGCAACGGTTCGCGTTGTCGAGTGGACGTATTTAAGGTTCCACATCATGGTAGCCATCACAACAACAGCAATGAGCTTTACCGGTATATCGACTGCCCCACGTTTCTGATCTCGACCGACGGGTCAAAGCATGAGCATCCCGATGAAGAAGCCATTGCGAGAATCTTGGACAATAAGCGTCGTAAGATCAGTCTCATCTTCAACTACAAGTCGGAATTCAATTCGATGTGGGATAGCAATAATTTGAAGGAGAAGGTCCGCTACACGACGCGCTATTCTTTACGCAAGAATGGTGGAATCAAGAAGCTCATGTGAAATCAATCGAGCAAGTCCACCAAGAGGTCTCAGCCTACGACTGCATTGTGTGCTAATGCAGATGATCATCGGGAGCGGCACCGCTCATGGATCGACGAGGCGCATTATCGCAAATTCATGCCGTAGAGCTACCGGTTTGCGGAGAGCGACCGCAACCCGATCGTCCTCAATGGGTCTTAAACCAAGGCCATGCCGGGAAGATCACACGAATCGTCATCAATACTGACGCCAGTCTGTTGTTGACCAGTGGCGACGACAATTCCGCGCGCGTTTGGAACGTGACGAGGGCGTCGCTCGTGCACGCCCTCATTGGTGAGACACACGACGAAAAATTAAGGGAATACGACCTGAGCGCGACGTTTCTCGACGACCAGGGCATAGTGCTGTCCGGCAATCGCGTAGGCTTGCAGACGTGGGCACCAGGCACACTCAAGGATTATTTTAGTGAGGCGCTCAAGCGGGAGTGGGTTGATAACGTCCAGTCCGACGGATCCGGCGCGGCGCTCTTTACGACGCGCAAGCCCGACGGGCCGCCCTACTTGCCGACCATTTTGACTAGACAGGCTGGCGCAGCAACCTGTAGACAGCCTAATTTTCAGTGGCCGACGCAGATCACGGCGGCAGCGGTAGCGGCTGGGGGTCGTTTCTTCGCAATCGGAGGCGGACCTGATAAATCCACGAATCCGGTTCTTGGAGAGATAGTCGTTTGGGACAACCGAGAAAGAGTCGTTCTCAAACGTGACGATCTGGCCATTGGCCTGCCTCTCAGCCTGCAGTTCGTAGTCGATGCCTCACGCATAGGGATTCTCACAACCGCGGGTCTATTCGAAATCACTATCCCCACCGGCATCCTGCGTCGGGTTCTGGCGGGGGATTTTGTTCAAGCCATGATCTCGGAGAATGGACTAATTGTTACTTTGAGAGAAGAGGACGAACGCGGGATTGCTGAACTCCACGACATCGCGACGGGCGAGTCGCGGCTGATTACGCCACCTGGAAATGGTGGAGAAGGGGGGGGACACTCGCCAAGCGCCATCGCGATCAATCGAAGGGGTGATCACGTTGCATTGGGTTTCTCCGACGCTGCAATTGGCGTATGGGAAATTTCGGCGGGCACCTTTAGCTCGTTTTGGGAAGCGCCCCGGTGCGGCATCGACGGCGAGCTTTTGATCAGCCGTCATGCAAATGGAGCCGTTGCGCGAGACGGCCAGACTGTCAGATATATCGATCTCCACAAAGGCGTACAAAGGGTGCTTGAGGACGTGCCAAGATATGAGGGTTTCTCGATATCGTACGACGTCGGAATAATGGGAGAGGATTGGAAAGACACGACGTTGACTTCGATTAGTCCGGACGGAGAGCTGGTCGCCTCAGGAGTGTTTTGGTCCGGACTGATTTCTCTCTGGAAGACCCAGACACGAGAAAAAATACGCGACATCCCTTTTTCAACGCAGGGCCCCTTCGGGCTCGTATTTGCTGAGACCGGACAGCGGCTGTTCGTGCGCCGCTGGGCTGACATGGATGACGACCGTATCGATGTCGAGGATGTCCTAACGGGCAAGGTGCTGTCGACCAGAATAACCAAGCTGCCGGTCATTGAACACCTATCACAAATTCTCTACATACGGCCACTGCCGACCGGTGATGGGGTACTCGCCGGTTTGTATGACGGCTCTGTCGCCTACTTTTATAAATACAAACGGCGCCACATTCCTGTCATTCATCAAGATGACTTCATCAGCGGCCTCGATGTAGACCAATCCGGCCGAGGCGCAGCTGTCGGTTATCGCTCGCCTAAGCACGGAAATCGAGTGGACCTCGTTGATCTGGTGAGTGGCGAACGCAAAAGCATCCTTCTTGATGACCACATCACTAGCGTGCAGGATTTACGCCTCTTCCCATCCGGCTCGTACACAGCCATTGCCGGCGTGAGTTCGATCGGAGTGTTCTCCACCAAGACGCTTCAACCTGTTGCAGCACTGCCGACAGCGGGTCGAGTTCTGGACCTGCAAATCGCGCCGAATAGTCGTCTCATGGCTGCCAGAGTTGAAGGCACGATCGTGCTGTACCAAGTTTCCAACCCCGAACGACCACGAGAATTGCTCACATATACGAATCTTCCTAGCGGATCGCCGTTCGTCATTAGCCCGGATGGATTTTTCGACACCACGGAACTGGACAACATACAGAGTTTCTCATGGTTAATGCCCGACGCCCCACTTGTTCCGCTTCCAGCCGAGATTTTTATGCGGGACTATTACGAGCCCAGGTTGTTGCCGAGATTGTTGGCAGGCGAGGAGCTGCCGAAGCTTCGGCCCTTAGGTGACCTGAACCCGCTACAGCCCGGCGTCAAGATCGTCGCGGTGAACCAGGGCCGGCAGCCTGATCTGGCGGAGGTTACAGTCGAGGTCTCATCGGTGGAAGGGCAACTGAAACGCGACGGCAACGTGCGCACCATGCGGTCCGACGTGTTCGATCTACGGTTGTTCCGCGCAGGGCAACTGGTAGGACAAGAGCCGGAGTTGGATATACATATGGGAACGATGCTAAACAACCGGGCGGCACTGACGGTGCGGGAGCTTGAGGACTGGAGGGCGGCCCGTAGAGTCAAACGTGTAGTTGGCCGAGTAACCCTGCATGACAAGACCGGTAAACTGAGGCGAAAATTCACGGTGAAGCTGCCGCACGGAGAGGCGGGTAAACAGATCGTTTTTTCGTCCTATGCCTTCAATGAAGACCGCGTAAAGAGTCAGACGGACAAAGTGACATACACAGTGCCGGCGTATGTGGGACCGGTTAAGCGAAAAGCCTATGTAGTGGCGGTGGGGATAAATGCATACGAAAAGCCCGACTGGGATCTCCGGTTTGCAGCCACCGATGCTAAGCGGCTGCAGCAGGCGCTAGTGACGAGGCTGGATAGGCACGAGTTCGAGGTGGTGCCCGTAACGTTGATCTCCGCCCGCAAGCAGACGGAGTGCCAGGCAGCAGTGGACAATGCGACAAAGAAGTCATTCCAAACCGTACTGGAGCTACTGGCCGGACATGCGCTCACCGAAGAATTCAAGAAGCATGTGCCGCCTGGAGGAGAGAACGTCGAAAAGGCAGAACCTGACGATTTAGTGATTATCAGCATCTCGAGCCACGGGTACACGACAAAGGAAGGAATGTTTTATGTGGTTCCCTCGGACTCGGGATATACCGAGGGATATGGGATAACTCCGGAGTTGCGGCAGAAATGGATATCGAGTGACGAGTTATCGACCTGGCTCCGAGACGTAGACGCAGGGGACATCATAATGGTGGTCGACACATGTCACTCGGCGGCAACCGTGGAGGAACCGGGGTTCAAGCCGGGACCCATGGGGAGTCGAGGCCTCGGGCAGCTCGCTTATGACAAGGGGATGCGAGTATTAGCTGCTAGTCAGGCGAACGATGTAGCGCTCGAGAGCGATGACTTGAAGCAAGGGCTACTCACATATGCATTGGTGCACGACGGGCTGGAGTCGAAGCAGGCGGTAGTGGCAGGTACGCAGGAGATCACGTTGGACAGTTGGCTGGAGTACGGTGCGGAACGTGTGCCAAGACTTTATGAGGAAGTACTAAAGGGTACCGTGCGGACCTTCATGATGGGGAGCACAGGCGCGAAAGTGGATGAGCAGTTGTCCGGCGGCATAAGCACGCTGAAGAAACCGAGTTCTTTCCAGCAGCCCTCCCTCTTCAACTTCCAAAAGCGTCAATCGACGATCCGTCTGTCAAATCTGTAGTAGTTTTCGATTGCGTCGTTGTCGAGCGGACACGTGAGATCCGCCGTTCATGGTCGATCGGAAACGAGACAGGGGACCGGGATCGCCTTGGCAGATGAATGCGGCCCAGAAAAACGGCTGGGGATTGTGTTCCCGAACGCGTAACTGTGCGGTTCGTAGTGCATCCGCCCGTCCCGTGCCTCGTAACAGTTCAGCATAGTAGTTCGTCATCAATTCCGAAGTCTCGTCATCGGGCACCTTCCACAGTGACATGACGAGCGTGTCGACTCCAGCCAAGACGAACGCCCGACGCAATCCGAATACACCTTCTCCGACCTGCATAGCGCCAAGACCTGTATCGCAAGCGGACAAGACAGCTAGATCCGTCCCGCCGAGGCTCATGCTTGCGACCTCCTCCGCTACTAATAGGCCGTCGCCAGCTTCGATGGGTGGCCGAAACCCCTTCGCACGCCAATTCGCTCCTGCAAGTGCAAGGCCCGAGCGCAGCATCGGATTGCTGATCGACATACCAGAGATGCTCGCATTTACCTCTTTTTCATCTCCTAAGAAGAAGCCGTGAGTCGCGATATGTAAGATTTCTGGCGAACGGACGCTGAGAAGTTTTCGCTCCGCCACTTCACTGCCCAACACCGGCGCTACGCCGAGCAGCTTTGCAACGCACTCGCCTTCAGAACGTGTCGACGGCAGACGAGGGAATACCATCTCTACCAGATCTGGTGAGCGTAAGAACTGATCCGCCTGATATTCAGGCGATGCCCCAATTCCGTAGTCGAAATCCGGATCGGCAGCAACCACCGGAGCTGAACCGTTTTGCCCAGTTGGCGCGACACGCAAAAGATCTCGCCCCGTGCTTAGATAGCTGATCTGATACTCATCGATGAGGAAGCTCCCGTTTTCTGTTGATAGGCCTTCGAATGGTACCAAGTTCAACAAACCATCGGGGGCGAGGACTAGCCGTGTAGTGTCGCCGAGCGCGGCTAACAATGGATCAAAGATCAAACGCCGTAGCTGCTTTCCAGCGGGCTCCCACTCGGCCATGGTTCGTGGTGAGCCTATTGCATCGCCCGCCTGCGAAGTCACACCGGGCGTCATCCGCCAACGAGTGACCGCGCGGTCAATTTCTTCTGCATCGCCCAAGTCAATCAACCGTGGTTCATCGGCATTAGATTCCCGCAGAACGAATGCTACGTACCGAGGCTTCTTCCATCGCCGCTCACCACGAGCGGGAACCGCCAAAAAATCGAAGATCCCAATCCGAAGGTACTCAACCAACACCGCCCCATGAAGGGCCTTCGCTACACTGGCACAAGAAACAGCCGCATACGGCAGGCTGCTACTGCGCAAACTCGAATGACGCGATAATTCGGCTTCCAGCCACTCGCGGCGTTGTTGTAGCTCCGATAGATCCTCGCCACTCTGTAAATTTGATGATGGATCACCCAGAGCAGCGCGCGCGAGGATCTCTCGAACGCCAACCAGTTCGGCCCGAATGGTTGCAGCCCGCTGATCGTCATCAGTTTCTGTGGGTTGGTGCGCCGCGATAGAGTCTGCCACGATACCCTTCCGACGAAGGACCACGTTCATAGCTTTCGCATAGTGTGTTGGGTCCTGCCCAGACTGCTCAAGCAGCAGCGATAGAAGAGTGTAAAGACTGCCGCGCCAGTAGCGCATGTATTCGAGGCGTTGTGATTCAGATGTGATTCCAAATACGGAATCGATCCAACCATCTTCCAGAGCCGCATGCTGCAGCATCACATCGAGTGCTTCCGCGCCGCGATGCATCGCCGCTAAGACAGCTGCCCGGTTCGCGCGCTCGCGGCCGGCGAATTCGCTCACAATGGGGAAGTTTCCTTGCAGTGCTTCGGCCCGTTCGTAACACTGTTCAGCATGATCGAGTTTCCCTCCACAATAAGCTAACCAACCAAGTCCTCTCCAAATGTTGACTTCCTCTTGGTTTGCTGTATCGCCGGATTCTCGCAATGCCTCCAGAGCCTCTCGAAGCAGCGCCTCTGCCCGCGCATAGTACGGTTCTGCAGGACGACCAGTTGCTGCCCCAAACGTTCCCTCCTGCTCCAGTAAACCTGCCATATTCCGTAAAGCTGACCAAAGTCCCCCTTCGCCTCTCCGACGGCGGCTTTGGATCACCACTTCAAACATTTTGCTAGCGCGTCCCACATCGCCATTTTTCTGCAGAGCGAGAGCCAAGTTGTTGAGAGTGGCATCCAGATTTCTGTTGTCGCGATCGATGTCGATCAACGTGGCGAGGGATGCCTCGTAATGCTGAATCGCTTTTGGCAAGTCGTTCAGAGCTTCATAGAGGGTACCGAGATTGTTAATAGAAATGGCAACATCGACTTGGTTATCTCTGGCGAGTCGTATACGATATGCCTGCTCGAGAAGATCCAATGCTCGAGTGAAATTTCCCACACGTACCTCGAGCAATCCGAGCGCATCGAGCGGACCTGCGACATCCGAAGGAGCAGTATTGTCGCGCGACAGTTCAAGGGCCCTCTCCAGATGTTTTCGAGCCTCTCCAAATTGTCCGAGCGCTCGGAGCGCCAATCCGAGGTTTAGCTCGGCTTCGCGGCGTGCGTCGATCCCGAAAGCCCCATTCTCGTAGATGGTGAGGATCTTCTTGGTAAGAGCCGCCGCATCAGAAAACTTGCGTTGTTCCGCGAGCGTCTTGCTCCATCCCCGGAGTGCTTCGATAAGCACTTGGTCATGACCTTGGGTGTCGGGCTTAAGGTCATTCAGACATTGCTCATAAAACCTGCAGGCTCCGGAGAGGTCCCCCGCAGCTCGCCTGATTTGCGCCAGGTTGAGGATCGCTACTGAACTGTCGGCTCCAATGGTTCTCGCAATGTGCAGGGCTTGCACCACAACAGCCTCTGCCTGTTTGTAGTCTCCTTTTTTCAGCAACAACACGCCTAGTCCATTCCGAACCTCGGCGGCGGCCAGCTTTGCTTGGGCACCTGCTGCGTCGAGCCGGCGCACTGCTTGCACGAACAGCTCCTCTGCCACATCGAGGAGCCCCCTCTCTCTCAAATACCGTGCGAACTGTGCAAGCACCAGCCCCCCGTCCGCACCGTTGAAGATGGCGTGCAATCTGTGGATCTCGCGCTGTAGTACTGAATCAGCGTCACGGTCACGCCCAGTGGCCCGCAAAACCTCCCTCAAAGACGAGATCGTGGCAAACCGAGCCAGCAAGGTCTCGACTCGTATGTCGCCTTCAGTCAGCTCTAATTCCTCGGTATAAAGCTGCACCGCCGCGGAGTATCGCTTAGCGAGGCTATAGACTGTGGCAAGATTGTGAATACCGAGGGCAAGCGACTCATCCGTGGCGCCAAGCTTCTTTTTCAGCTTCAATGAACGATCAATGAATGGTTCTGCTGCCTCCCAGTCATTACTCGAAAGAAGGATGCTCCCGAGAATTGACAGGTGAGACGCGAGGTCAGAGGATTCGCCAAGGACTCTCTCTCCCAGCCGCGCAGCATCGACGGCCGCAAGTCGCGCTTGCACCCGATCACTTGCGGCAAGTAGTACCTCAACTCTCTTCCGAGACTGATCACATTGCAAAACCAGCTCTTCGGGTGGCTTCTTCGGCATTGCATGATCCTAAAGCAGAACAGCACTCACGACCAGAGGGTGCTCCGTAACATTAAACTAGGTCAGGTTGCCAATTCAACCTAAAGTCTGTCAGTGGGGATGTGGATCTGTTTAGCTATTTCCGCGTCATCAACACTCTGCTTGCAGCTAATTGGTTCAGGGTGGCGTCTGAAGCGCTCCAGCGCTGAGGACACGCGCACATATCTTCCAATTCACTGCAAGCAGTGAGAACCGCCTTAGCGAACATTCGACGGCTGAAAATCGGATGCCGTTTGCAGCAAAATAAGGACTCACACTGCTGCCGGGGCGTGCTCGCTTGAACGTTAACTTTCTTCCTTAACAGCCTAAGTGTGCTATGGGAAATCGGCCGCCCCAGCGAAAGCCTAATAGGCGATCATCCATCCACCTTTGTGCAATTGACAAAGCAAGACTGTTGTAAGAGACTCCGGCCACCGCTTCTGCACTTGCCGATTAGGGATGTCCTGGGCCCGAGGTCCTCTCATGCAGGGGGGATAAGGAACCGTTGCGCTCTACCGAAGTCTCGGCTGATTTCGCGAGCACTCACAGTTAGGCATCATGCGATGGGCGGCATGCACAACTGCATTCCCTCTCGTACTAGATGTCTAACTCGGGAGGGTGGGTCGCCAAGACCAGTGATCCTGCGCTATTGCAAACGGATGAGGCGAGTTCTATCAAATGCCTGAATGGAACCTCGTTTTCCCGAAATACCTATGGGATCGGCACCGGCTTCCTCGTTCTTGTTGAGGAATAGAGGGCTTATGTCCAATTGCGGTGCTCATAGCGAAACGCGCCAATGTGCAGCAGAAATTAAGATCTATTTTCTTATGATTAGCTTTAAGAACCGCCGTGGCATGCCATCTACGGCCTGACCTTAGAGATAAGGAGGGAGGCCGTTATAGAATGGTTCCCATGGACATTACTCAGATAGTCTGTCAGCTTAGGGCCGAGCGAAATAGACTTAATACTGCAATACAGATCCTGGAAGGTACAGGGACCTCCAGGAGAGGTCGCGGCCGGCCTCGGGGCCTCGACCAGACCGGCGGGCGACCGGTCGAAAGCTAAGCGAAGGATATCCGCTGCAGCCCGTAAGCGAATTGCTGAGGCCATGCGGAAACGCTGGGCTGCTGTGAAGGCGACGGAATAACCGTGCCAAGGATAGGAGGTCTGACGGCGACTTCCCGCCCCGCCAATCTTCTCAATCAAACTGTCTGAAACAAAATCCTCTCAATGAATCTTGGCAAGGGGCCAGCATTTATGATTGGATGAAAACACATAACTGAAAATTGTTGGCATATTTCGCCAACTCAAAGCAGACGCGGGGTGTGGATGGCGGCGAGTATTATTCTTTTCGCTGGAGCGGCAAAGGATTTAATCGTCGAGGGTATCACCCCGAACGATCCCTTCATTATCGAAGAGATCTCGGTTACGACGCCGCACGGCACCGGCAGCATCAACCTCGCCAAGAAGATTACGATTCCGTCACACTCTTCGGACCGAACCAACCATCCGAAGGAGTCGATCCTGATCGCGGATTCGGATGTCACACTCAATCCTTGGAAGCTCAAGACCTGGAGTGCGGTCCAGGCCGACATCAAGGCTCTGAGAGACAGCGCCGACGTTGTCAAGGCCGCGATTGCCGAAGCTGAACGCGACACGTTGCGCGACGCGCTTTCAAATGTGCCGATCGAACTTTCGGCCCCTGGCAGCGCCTTTTTCGGCCTCAACGGCTTGCCGCTTGTAGGTGGCGGGACTTTTGAAGCCCATCTCGGCATCGACCTCGCCTCGCTCGATCCGGGGACTGACGAGATCCCGTTCCTCACCGCGACGCTGTCGGTGACCGGGCAGGTGACGACGCCGGCCGGGAATGTGGACGCTGCTGCCCGCTTCGAAGTCGAGCTGACCCGCAATGAGCTGGTCAAGATGCTGCCCTCGATATCGATTCATCCGCTGCCCAGATTTCCCCCGCTCGATCTGCAGTGGCCGAAAATCGGGTGGCCGGAATTGAACTGGCCGGCACTCGGCCCGAACCTGAGCGGCCTGTCCAAGTTGTTCAGGTTTGACTTGCCAATTCCGAAACTTAACCTCGGCAAGTCACCGCTGTGGATCAGGTGGACCGCCGCCCCCCAATTCCAGCTGGCGATCAATGGTCAAAAGCGGCTCGAGATTAGTACCGTTCACCGCGGCAATGGGACGTTGGTATGCGAGACAGAACCGACAGGCAACTACGCCGCCGACATCGCCGCAATCAACGACGTTGGGTTCACGCTCGATGCCAACGGTACATTGTCCTTGTCCGGAACCGTTGCCCCGGCCGCGCCGGCGACATTTACCTTTCCGCCGACCGTCATTGAAAAGCCCGATGCGCTGCCGTTCAAGATCGAATTGCTTGCGTCCTCGCTGAAGATTCAAGTCCCGGCGGTTGATCTGTCGCAGCCCACGGCGGTGGCCATCACCGCAACCCTCGATGTCCCGAATGTCGTCATTCGCGCCAAGAACGATCCGGCGCTGCTGATCGCCCTTCACGCCACCTATGCGCAGACTTTCGATGCAGCCACCGGCGAGACGGCGGGGAAATTAACGGTGCTGGAAATTGTCCAGCCTTACCCCGTCAAACTCGTCGCGCTGGCGGCGCAGGAAGCGGACGATCTTAAGCAAGCACTCGTCAGGTTCGTGTCAGCCATCCACATACAAGGCCCAGACGTTCCTGACTTGTCGAACGTCCTCAAAGTGCTCGATCGCATCGTTGAAATGATCGCGGCCGCCGTGCGCTGGCTTGCGCATCAGGGCGGCTCTGCTGCCGGCTCGTTGCTTGGGGTCGCCGAAGCGGTCGGAGAGGTGCTGGCCAAATGGGCGAGGATGCTGTGCGAAGCGATCAAGGGTCTCGGGGGGGGCGGAGCAGGCGTCGCGCTCATCGTCGAAGTGCGGCTCGACGCGCGAACCTACGCGCTGCGCCAGATCGTCATCACGCCAGCGTGGGTAAGCGCGCCGGCCGGGAGTTTTTCTGGTGAGGAACTCGGTCTCAGCGTCGACATTCCCCTAGACTGGCAACCGGTGCTCGTCATCGATCTTGACGGTTCGCCAAGCGTTGCGCTGCTGGTCGTGCCGCCGAAGGAATCGCTCGCGACATTGGGGACTGATTTATGGCTTGCGCGCGACGCCGGTGTCGAAGCCGTCAGGGATACCGACGCCGCAGGCCAACGCCCTGCCCGCCGCCTGATCCAGGTCTCGGCCCAGTTTACGCAAGCGATGACGGCCATTGCGCTCATCCGTCTGAGCGGGAGCAAGGCTCATTTCCTGCAATCCTGCGCTGCAAAGATCAGCTCGGCGCCGATTACACCGCCGCCGGGGACCAGCTTGCCTCCGGGGCTGAAGCTCGCGAGAATTACGGGCGCGATCACCTATGAGAATCTCGACTGGTCGACCGTCGACCTGAAGATCCAGGCCGAGATCGACCGGCTGCTGCCGTTCCTTCAATCGTCGAAGCAAAGCGCAGCACAATTTATCGATACCCTTGGTCAATACATCAAGGTCACCGCTAAGAAGCCAGCTTCGGCGGCTCGAAACGGCGTATTCGCCCTTCCGATCAGCGTGACGCTGACGATCAAGGACATGAATGTCGATTTCGATCTTAACGTCAACATCGACATCAAGGACTTCAGCGTGCGCCTGTCGGGTGGCGACAAGGTGCAGGTTTTCGGCGAAGAAGAATTCGGCAAGGGAAAAAAAGACTTCAGTTTGCTTGGGCTCAAAGGCAACATCGTCCTGAAAGCACCCAGAAGTACCGATTGGCCAGACGGCAAGTTTCCTTTCTTCGGATTGGATTTTTCCAGGGGCGATGTTCGGCTGTCTTTGGCGCCGGAGGCCCGCCTCGAGCTCACATACGGCCAGGTGGCAAGCGGCGGCCGCGGCATCGTGTTTCATGTCGATGAGCTGGGAATTTCGCGCAGCGGGCTCGACCTCTCTGGCAAGGTCGATCGCGATACGCCTGTTCAGCTCGCCGGCGTGGACATGCCGTTCCGGTTCGACGGTGGTGGGTTGTCGATCAAGAACAGCCAGATCCAGGCTTTCTCGATCAGAGGCGCAGGGCAATTGCCTCCCGAACTGGTCGGCGAAGCCAACGCCACTATTTCCATCTCGATGGGGAAAGGCAGCGATGGTTCGCTGATTGTACAGAGCGCCGAAGCCAAGCTCGACAAGGCCAACGATCCGATCGTATGTCACGCTACTCGATTCGTGCTTACCATTTCCGCGCTCGGGCTCGAATTTCAGAATTTCACCAGCGAGGGCGCCGGATATCATTTTTACTTCACTCTGACCGGGACCGCGGTATTCCAGCCCCGGGAAGGCGAATTCAGCGACGGGCTTCTGAAATATCTCGGTAGCATCACCATCACGCTCGACAAGGCGCCGCTTGCCCGGGACCCGTCGATGCTGTTGCGCGCGATCAGCTTCCAGGTCGCTGTTGTTCCGGCCAAGCGATTCAACTTCTTCAATCTCTTCAATTTCGAACTGCGCGGCATCGGCTTCCATCCGTCTTCGCCGGCATTTGCCGGCAAGCCGGCGCTCTCGATTTCCGGACAAGTGAATTTCGTCGAAGCCGGCGACATCGTGAGCCCGCGAATCGACTTTCACGAGCTATGGATCGCGCCGCCCAAGGCCGGCCAATCGCTTCCTCAAGTCCGCTTCGACGGGCTGACGCTCGGTATACGATTCGGGGGCGCGGCTTCGATCGAAGGTACGGCGATGACAGTGGACGATACGCTGCCGAGCTTGTATACCCCTGGCGCGTTGCCGAAAGACGTGACCGTCCATGGATTTCTTGCGTCCGGCAAGCTCACCATCAAGGGGTGGGGCGCGATGTCTGCCGCGATGGGCTTCCTCGAGCTTCGCAAGCAGGACGGCGATCTGCGCCAGGCCTTCTTCCTCTACGGCGAGGCCGACGACCTTTCGATCGAAATCCCGACTCCCGTCGGACCGATCTATCTGCGCGAGGTCGGCTTCGGCTTCGGCTACCGGTTCACGCTCGCTGCCTTCAACCGCGCCGATCAGGTGACGAACGTCAAGGATCTCATCAAGGTCCTCGACGATATCTCGAAATACCAGGGCAATCTCGCATCGGTCAAATCGTGGGAGCCGGAAGCGGACGGAAATCGCGTAACGCTGGCGTTGCGCGGCCTGATCACCGTCGAGAGCGCTTCCGGGGAGAGCGAATATAACGCCGCCGGCGAGAAGGAGCTTCCCAATCCGATCCTGTTCGACATCGTCGCCGCACTGCGCAGTGACTTCACGTTCTTCCTGAACGCGCGGGTCTGGATCGCTCGCAATTACGCCGACTGGCACGATTCCAGCGCGAACGACCCCTGGCGCAATAATCCGACCCTGCGCGGTTACGTATACCTTTCGGTTCCGCGCAAGGAGTTTCTCGGCCGCCTCATCGCCGACGGAACCGGCGACGTCGACGGTACGCATCCGAAGCTGCCGGCCCCGCTGGTCAAAGCCATGAAGGGCATCCGGTGGTCGGCGACGACCTATATCCGCCCAGGCCTGTTCCATCAGGAATTCGGCTGGCCCTATGAGCTGGGATTCACGTTCGAGGAGAAACAGGGCGGCGGCAGTTTCCAGATCGTCTGCCAGGGCGGACTTATCAACCGCATCGAAGACGGTGCGATGCTTTATGGCATCGCCTTCCGCGCCAGAGGATTCGCGCAATTCGGCGGACAAATCGGCGGCCGGTCGTTCGGCGCCTCGGCGGTAGCGCGCGCGGATTTCTCGATCGATGCGAAATTTATCGCCTATATTTCCGTCAAGCGATTCAGCGACACGCTGTTCTACGGTTCGATCGCCTTCGACATCTCGATCAGCCTGCAGGTTCGTATCTGGCTCGAATTCAGCGTCGGCTTTACGGATATCCATCTCGAAGTCGGATTCTCGGTCTCGTTGACGATCTCGATCGCACTGGAGGCTGCCGCGACGCCTAGCAGCATCGCAGCGCGCGGCTCGGCGTCGGTCGGTGTCGGCGCCTTCGGCCGTCACATCAGGCTGGGCATCGCATTTGCAGTCAATCCGGGTCGTCTCGACGAGGCGCGCGCGCGCGTCGAGCGTTTCATGCAGCTTGGACTCACGGTCGCCATGCCCGACGCCGAAAAGGGCATAGCGCCGCCGATGCCGGAGCTGCCGCGCGGACCTCGCGCCGGCGATGCCGATCACGCGGCCGACACAGCGCTGGACAAGCATGATGCGGTTACCGCACCCACACCGGGCGCACTCCCGACCGCGCAAGGGCGGCCGCTACAGCCAACCGGGTACTGGGCGGTGCTGTTCCCGGTCGTCGGCACCCAGGCAATGGGCAATAACGAGCAATTCGTGATGGTCTTCGTTCCGCGGGACCACACGGAAACCGGACTGAGCGACCAGGACCTTCCGACCAAGAACAGCGACGGCGAGTTGCTTGGCACTTTTTATCCGCCACCCTTTGGCAAGCGGACCAACTCCGAGGGCATCGTCGTTGACGGTCCCAACGCCAACGCGCTGCAGATCACCCTTGAACAGGGGCAAGTCGGCTTCTCGATTGATCGTTTCAAATCGACCGGAGGTATTGAAACGGCCTCCGTTTCTCAAGCCGCCCCCTTGCTGCTGCAATATGATTTCAGTGTCGTCGTTGCCCGTAGCCAAGATAAGAAAGACGAGACGATAACGCTCGACAACTTTCTCACTCAGTGCTTCGTCATTCGCGACAAGAACCAGACTACCGCGAGCCTGGGCGAACCGTGGGCCAAGCAGATCAGCGCCGATCCCGAACGGCTTCCCGTTGCGCGAGAAGTCGCGGCGCAGGTCTTGACCGACGCCGGGCGTGATCAGCTTGCGCTAGGGTTGGAAGAACGAGCCGCCAACGACATCGAGGAGCGGCGCTCGGCGGCGATCGCATCGCTGTGCGACTCGGGGGCGAATCTGGCGGCCTCGAGTGCCGCATGGGAGCAAAAACCCGCGGAGGGCATCGATGCCCGATCGTTCGGCATCGCATTCATGGTTACCCGCTCTCAGATCGCGACGCTTTTCCCTTCAACCGCAACGGCGAGCGACAACAAGCCGAGGACGGCGATATTTCAGCTGCGAGCGACCGACACCGGCACGATCAAACCGCTCGACAAGAACGTACACCTTTTTAATCCGCCGGACCGCATGTTCCGCGAGGGCGCGCCGCGGTTGGCCGATCCGGTCATTGAGGCTACTGCGAACGGCATTCGGCTCGACTGGGATCTCGAGCCGGCGTTCGGCGCAACGGCCGGCGTCTGGAACGATCCCGAGTTCAATCTGAAGCACTACCGGATCGAGCGTATCGTCACGCCATCGGACAGCCTGAACAGCCCGTACAAGCCGATGCGCACTACCACCAAGGCGGCCGGGCCGATGCGTCTGGTGCGTGATCCCGTCAGCGCGAATTTCGTGTGGCGCTTTGTCCGGCCCAACGCCCAATTCGTCGACGATCTGTCCGACCTCCCCGACGCCTTGCGCCGGGCGATCCTTCCTGCCTCCAACATTCCGGTGACCGCGCCCACTGGATCGGCCGCGCTCATTCCGGAGCCTCCCTACGTACTGCGTTACACCGTGGTGCCGATTGATACGGCGGGTACCGCCGGACCGCCAACGCCTCTGATGCTGCAGATCACGCGGTCGAAACCGGTGAGTACGGGTGTCAGCCGCGCGGTACTGCATGTCGAATATCACGGCAGCAAGGATCAGATCATCGCCGACGTTACGGCGGCGAATTCCGTCACGCCGACTTTCACACTTGGGATAGATGATGCGGCGGACAACCCCCCCCGCACGGATCTTGGGGCGGGTCGCACCTACCTCATTCGCGTTCGCAAGGAGCGCTCAGTACCGATCGGCCTCTATGGCTCGGATGCAGTGAGTGACGCACGCGCGCGGCCGTCCGCCGCCGATTTCAACATCAAGCGGCCGACCGACAGAGATTTTGTCGTCAAATTGACAAAAGGGGTGACGGCGGGCGGGACAGTTCAATGGCCCAGTTTCGACGATCCGATTCCGGTCATCATATCGTCGTCCCCACAACCGGGCTACACGATCGATAAGGATCTCGATCACTCGGTAACTTTTGCACAGGCCATCGGGGCTTGTCGAACTCCTCAGGACCGGCTCGACAACGGCCCGATCGGCGTCCGCTTCGCGATCCAGCGTGTAGGCGCGCAAGAAGACTTTGAGCCGGCGCCCTGGTGTCCGATGGACGTCACGATTCTGATGGATATTCGTGGTGCCGGAGCCACGGAAAAATTGCCGGCGGTGGCGGCACCGGTTGAAGTATTCGAGCATCCGGTCGGAATCGACTCTGCGCCGCTACTCTCGGAAGACCTCGATGGCGCCGCCGGCCGGGTCGTGACCCTTCACCCCGCCGAGGACGCGACGCTTGCGCAGTTGATCGGCTCGAAAACGCGCCCGCAAGACAAGTCACCGCTCCGGCGCCTGCGCGACGGCGCGCGGCGCGTCGCAACAAAGGTGCAATGGAATGCGCGGCCCGCCGCGGCAGAGACGCTTCTGGCGGACCGCAGCGCCATGCGGACTGCGCCGTATTTCGGTGGATACGACATCTTCGAAATCGATGTTAGCGGCGAAGCAGAGGGAGCGACCAGCGCCCCGGTGGCTTTGGCGCTGCATTATCCTTTCAGCAATTCCGTCTTAGACTCCGATCCCGGCGATGCACTGCGGCTGCACGTGCTCAAGGATGGCACGATCTATGCCATCCTCGTGGGCGGCGATCAATCGAGCGCGCTGGACAGGCTGCAGGATTCCGGCGACACCGCGAAAGGCCAAGTCCGTCTTATCCAGGTCGACAACCCGGCGAATGCGCTGACTTTCGATTTCAAATTTTGCGTGCGTGCGCGGGGCTATCGCAAGCTTGTCGTCGAGCGCCGCCACGAGGCGGCATTGCCGTTCGTCGACGGCAAGATGCTGGTGTTGTTCTTCACGTGTGATCCGCCTGCGAAGCATGTCGCGCGTGTGCAGGCGTTGCCGGCACCGCTGGCGCAGCTCGATCCCGCCGAAATCATCGATTTCGCCAAGACCGAGGCGCACTATCCGAGTGAGACCGTGCGGCTGCTGGCATCGACCGCGGCGTCAGAAGCACCATTGGGAAACTCGTGGACATCGCGTCTGCGTGCTCGGGTCCGGCAAGGCGCGTGGTATTCGCCGGCAGAATCCTTTCTGGTCTGGCCAGGGCGAACGCTGCGCCGCTCGCTTGCGATCAATGTCGATGAACCGACATTGACTGAGCTACTTTCCAACGGCCGGCCGGAGCGTATCTCCGTCGAACTGACGATCAACGGCGAGCTCCACAGCAAGGCTCTCCGCCCACTTGCCCGCGGAGATCAGGAGTTTTCGCCGCAAACCGGATATCAGGAGCTCTATCCGCAAGGCGTCACCGCGCTGGGCGGATGGACGGCGGGAGCGCTGCGCGAATTGCTGCAAAGCCTGGTTTGGAATTCGTATGATCGCGACATTCGCACGGCATTTAAGGTTCACCCCGATCAGTTTCACAATGCCCGGATCACCGTTCGTGCCCTCAAAGCATCGAGACAAGCCGGCCAGCCGGACATCGTATTGAGCAAAGCCGACTGGCAGATCGATCTCGACCCGCCCCTCCATCCCGTACTGGCCGACATCATCGACTTCTCGCGATACGAGACCGGATCGGACCGCACGCTGCGGTATCCGTGGCTGAAGTTGGCAAAGGAAAATGCCGATGCAATCCAGGAATGGTTATTAAAATCAACCACCAGAATTGGACCATTCGTTCGCTTCTCAATCAGCGATTGGGTCGGGCCGATCCCAAAGCCGGCGCTTGGCTTCCAGATCGACCGGGATTTCAATTTTCCTTCTCTCGCTCAAGCTGTCGAGTTCCGAATCGATCCCCCGAGGGGAACGCTGCCGTCGACACCCGATGAGGAACGTCAACGCGTCGTCAAACTAATCATGAGCGCTATTCGGCGGCTGGCCTTGAAGCTCGACAGCGAGCAGGTCGATCAGCTGAGCAGGGAACCGGTATTGGCGAAATTGACCGTCGATCTCGTTGTTCAACAGAATCCGCCCGCTCTCGACCCCCAGCCGTTTGAAATCGAAAAAGCCACGAGCCCAGGACCGCGATATCGGCGCTACGAGCCCGTTCTGGAGCAGTTGCCGAAGATCGGCGCGAAGGATGTCGCAGGCTGGTTTGACGAAACGCCGGTGCAACGCGATCCCTACGGCTGGGGCATCATGCGCAGCCTTGGGCTCGCCGCCGGCCTCAAACTGTATGACACCGAAAAGCGCGACTATCTGACACCGAAAGAAACGTTGAAAAAGCTGCAGGGCGCATTTGAGGCGGTCTTGCCGCGATATCCGCATGATAATGTCGGCTCGCCATTCGTCGACGTTATCACGCATGCTGGCGGCACCATGTCGCTCGCCTCGTTCGACGGCGGCTTGAGCGGCGTCGTGGACGACGAGGTCAAGGCGCTTCTCAGTGACAAGGCGCTGGCGCTGGTTCAGATTTCCCTGCGTCCGACCGTCGACAGGTTTGCCAAAGCCTGGGTCCCTAGCCCCGACGAAAGAGGCTGGATCCACCAGCCAATCGAAAAGGTCGTCGCCTACTTCGCGATCCAGGCAAAGGCGGCCTCCGACGGCTCGCCGATCGCGAAAGTTCAGATCGATCTCGACAAGCTCAATCCCGCAGTGGGCCTCGTGGCAATTGCCGAGATCATCGACCTCACCACCGGGCTTGCGAAACCTCCGATCGTCACGCTCATTCCGACGGCCGGTACCGACGATGCCGTCAAACTGCAGCGCGAGGCGATGCTCGACGGTACGGGCGAGCAGCACAGCCTCATCATTGACGCCGGCAAGCTCAAGCCCGGCGAGACCGTCGCGATCGCACGCGTCACCGTGAACAAGGGCGATGCGGCAGTAGTGTTTGGTCAGAGCTCCGACGTCACGTCATGGGTCGTCGGCGGAAACCTCAAGGAAATATCCGGACCCGCGGATACCGCGAACCCGTTCGGCCGCTTCCCGGATATGACGGCGCGGCGGTTCGGCGCGCTGGCCGGGCAAGGCGGTCATCCCGCGCTGCTGGACGCGATCGACGGTTTCCGCAGCTATGCACTGCGTCGCCTGCCGGACGGATGGCCGAATGCTACCCAGAAGCCGACTCTGGTGGCGCGCATTCCCGAATGGACGCGGCGTTTCTTCGACCACGGACCGCCGTCGGAGCCGGACCTGTCACAGGCGCCGTTGTTTGCTATTGCCGAAGTCACACGGCCGGATCCCTGGCGCGTCGGCGTGGCGGCCGACGGCACCATGGAAGTGCTGTTCTCGCATGACGACCGCAAGCGTCGTCTCAAGCGATACGCGGTCAGGCCGTTTGGAAGATATGACGCCTTCGCCGATGCGTTAACGCGTGCGGACGCTCCTGACGTTTCGCCCCGGCCGCCAAGATTGGGCGGCGCATGGAGCGACACCCTGGCCGACGGCGCCGACGTCCAGCAGAAATTCGAAGACAACTGGAGCCGGCGATTCTTGGACGTTGTAATCCCGCGAACCGAACCGCTGGCGCCGCCTGTGTTGATCGACGCCCGGCGCATCGAAATTCTTCCTCCTGTGGCGGCGGCCGACAAGGCTCCGCGCAAGGTTCTCGAATTCCTCTATGCCCGGCATCCGGAAGAAATCCTTTCCGAAGCCAACATCATCGCCGAGGGCGCACTATCCTTCGAGACCGTGTCGTTCGGCTTTTGGCGTGAGTTCCCGATGCAATGCTGGGCCAACGACATCCAGCCCCACATCGACACCAGCCAGGAATTTGGCAGTTGGGATCGCCGTCCAGCGCCGTTCAAGCTGATCGAGAGCAGCGACCAGTTCGGCGGCTTGGCGCAATCTCCGACGCTCGAGGGAACGAACGATTTTGTCGCCGGCCGCTATACCGACGGTTGGCGCGGTACGCTCGCACTACGGACAGAATCCCTCCCATTTTTCTTTCGCACCCACGTCGCAGCGTTTGCGTCGGCCGGCGTCGTCGTGTCGGAGCCGGTTATCGCCACAATCGAGGAAGGGCATTATCAACTCACGTTGCCGTGGACGCTCGATCCCCAGGCGAAGTCCGACGACCTTAACGTCACAACTCCACCGCCGGACTGGTCCGTGACTCGGCAAAGCGATGGGCCGAACCCGGGCATTTGGGTCACCTTCGGTATCCCGCTCGCCCGCCTGTTCGATTCAATGCTGCAAGACTCGCGGAAGATCTGGTTGCAGGCAAACGCGATCCCCGACGTATTCATGTTGCCGGACCCGGTGGCACGCTATGAGATCGCAGTCGTTGCCATGGACGACGTCGGTCTGTCTGCGGTATCGGCTGAAATCGATATCATCGGACAGCAGCGCGCGGTGACGCCGCCCAGCTCCGGCGCGGTTACGGTTTCCGGCTATCGCATGAATCTGGTCGGCCCTTTGTTTGACCCATCTTCGCCGTCCTCTCCCCGTCTGGAGCGTCGATCGGACAACGGCAAATGGTGGAAGCTTTACCCGTCGGTGCTCGTGAAGGATGACAGGAACGCACCGTCCGTCAAATTCGATCCTTCAATTCCTTCGATAAATGGTGGCGATCAGTTGCGTGGGTTCGTGCTCGAACCGGAAGATTTCGGCGCCGACAAGATCTGGCCGAGCCTGGCGCCGACCACAGCGGTAGAGCTGCGGGTGCATGTTCCCGGTAACAACGTGGGATGGCCGGCGTTCACGACCGCCGTCAAGACATGGCAGCAAGTGTTCGAACGCCACAAGGCGATTGTGGGAGCCAGGGAGATTTGGGGATTTCTTGACATGTGGGCCGGTACCAAGTGGCCACCGCCGTCAAGTCAACCGACGAAATTCAACACGCCGGCATTCGCCGCCGGCCTGCCATGGCCACCAACCACCCTGCCGCCCGACGTCAGCATGACCCAGGTTTCTGGCTGGATGTGGCCGTCGCCGCCGGACGTGGGCATTGCGCAGCGCGAAAACGTACGCGCGATCAACAATGAGGAGTTCAAAGCCTGGATTCGCGATCCCGTATGCATGGAGATGCGCCGTGTCCAGGCGGCACGCGACGAGTCGAAGAGCCGGTTCTTGAACTATTCACCGCTGACGACGGTGCTACGACCCGATGCCATCGGCGAGGCCGCGTACGACGTCGCGATAGCGCAGGATCAGGCGGGGGCATTCCTACTGCCGACCTGCATCGACGTCATCGTTGCGATTCCGGTCACGCTCGATCCAAACGACCCCGATATGCTCGCGAAGGTCAAGGCTCTGGTCAAATCCGTCGAAGCCAATTCGTTCACGGCGACTGCGATCCTTGACCTCGGCGCGCTCGAAGATAGTCGTGCCGCTGCCGCGGAAGTGCACCTACCCTGTCACGCATTGGCCGATCCCGAAGTTGCGACGAAACTCGCAGCCGTTGATGCCGCGGCGATGGGCAAACTGCGCGTCTGGTCGTTGTTGCTGCGGCGAGCCCCCGACGACGCGGAGCGCAAGAAGATTATGGCCGCCATCGATGACCTTATTACTACGTCGGAAATTGCGACAGAACTTAAAAGACTGGTGGACCGAAGTATCGCCAACCAGATTTTCGGCGCTGGACGATCGCCGCGCATCAAGGTTTACCGTGGTACCTCGGCGCCGCAACAAGATTTGATTGAAAGGGCGTAGCGATGGCAAATCCTATGACCGCATTTCGCCAGGTCGTCATCGACGGGCCGGATTATGGCGCCGACGACCCGATATGGCAGGCATGGCTCGATCTAGGCTATCAGTCCAATGCTACAGGTCAGCCGCCAATACCGCGCAATGATTCGATCCGTGTGTTGCTGCAGCGCGCCGGGAGCCAACGGGTTCGTGTCGAAGACCACCCAGACGTATTCTTCCTGGAACCCATGTTGCTCGCGGCGGCCGCAACGACGGTGGACTTCCGCAACGATCCCTCGTCGGCCCCATTTGTCAAAATCGGAAAAGCCCAATTCACGCCATTTGCTATCGCCGATTTGACTGCTCCGCCGCCTGGGGCTACAGCACCCCACCCACCTGCGATTGCTTCACGCTATTCCGAGCTGCGCCTAGCGCCGAAGGCGCCGTGGCCACCGACACCCGACGGATTTACGCCCGTCAGCAACCAGTTCGAACTTACCGCGCCGCGGCTGCGTGCCACGCGTGGGCGAATCCCAGTTGCCTGCTCGCGGGACGCCGAGCCGAAAATCAACACCGGCGACCCGCGTTATGCGCTGACCAGGTTGCTGGCAATCGAATGGGCAACACCAGGTGACTACGTCCGGATTTTTGGCGGGCTCTTCATCAGGCGACGGAAAACTGCGCAGCCTGTCCCCGGCCACAGCAAGGTTTCGGATGCCATCACCTTCGATCTGACGCCAGACGGTGTCGAATTCGATGTTCTGGCTCCTAATCCGTTCGGGGCTGGCATCAACGACAGACTGCCCCTTCGGTTACGTCTCGTTCCCATCGAACGCGGCAATAAGCTGACCGGTTTGCAACTCGATCTGATCGACGAAGGTCTCCTCCCCGACGGGTCGGTATCGCTCAAGACAGGGTTGGAATGGATGTCGCGCGATCTTGCGGGCCGCGGCGGTTGCATTTCGCTTCAGGTCGACACCAAGGAGATTCCGCGGCTGACCTGGCCGCTCATGGTCAAAGGCGACGCGGCATCACCGGTTTGGACCTGCGAAAATCCACATAATATTCCGGCCGCAACCCTGATCCCGGCGGTGCGTTTGCTAGAAGACGCGGTGGCCGCGCGGTTGCTTACCCGCGAGGCCTTTGGCGGCGGTGAACCCGGCGTCGCCGAGCTCACCGGCCATAAAGCCCAGCTATCGGCGCGCCGTCCGGCTGAGCCCGTAATCCTGACCATAGTGTCTCAGGCCAAGGAGGCGGCACCCGCGGGATTGGCGGCGGCTTCCCCAACGGTCTCGCTGACGTGGAGCGAGACGGCTACGCCGACAATGAATCCCGACAAGATCGAGGTAACACAGTTTTCCGGAATCGTCGAAACCGAACCGCTCGCAGCACGTCTTGGCGAAGTCTGGGCGGCATCCGGTGCGATCGCCCCAGGCGCGCGACCGCCCTATGCCTTCATAGCTCTCGAACGCGGCTGGGTTCAGATGCCGCTTCCACCAGCGCCAAAGCCGGATGATCCGCCAGCGGTCACACTACTGGCGTCGGGATCGGCCTTCCGGGGCTTTCTTCGTCTTGCGATCGGCACCGATGTGGATGCTGCCACCGCACGCGCCGACAACCCGAACCTGCCGGGCCTCGAAATTGTCGCGGCTCAAAGCGTCAGTGCCTCGGTCATTTGGAAGAATCCGCTGGACACTACCCTGCCGCGCACAATCACCGTCACGGTGAGCGGCGCAGCCGGAACGCTCGAAGGGGTCTTATGGGCCGGCGAGGCCAGTCCTTCGCCAACCGAGATCTTGCCGCCGCTGGATGCGGGGCCGGCGGCCCTTACGAGCATTCCGATATCATTCGGCGTCAGCGGCCCGACGAACTGGCAGGTCGAGGTCGCGGCTTTCCATGAGAACGGTCTTGGGTCGATTGGCTTCGCGCTGCCGCTGTTCGCAGCGGTGACGGATCCGTTGCTAGTCTGGCAGCCTCATCCAACCCTCGCTTTGGTATCGTCGGTATCGATGACCAGGACCGCCGAGAGCGCCAAGCGGCCTTCGGCGACACGCGAACTCGTTCCGGCCGAAGTGGTCGGCGGACCCACCGCGCCTTTGGTCTTTCCAGCACATTGGGATCCTAAGCTTAGAATTCCACGTGGACAAGTTGTCGC
>JADMIO011006338.1_pt1 | contig 105198 bp, 88 predicted proteins | sample 8958161 | NCBI WGS metagenome assembly JADMIO01 (sample SAMN16585339, study PRJNA669376) | soil metagenome | isolation source: Crop rotation soil | place: USA: Cullars Rotation, Alabama | collected 2011 | reverse complement strand
GCGACTTCAAGTCACGTGAATTCCAAGCTTCGGATCCCACTGTGCTGGAAAGAATTTCTCCAGGTAACTTTTAGCTTTGTCAGAAGACCTTTTTGTGTGTCCTGCTGTTTTATTTTGATTATAAAGGTACCGGAAGAAAGATAGGTATAACGATACTGGTTAATTATTGTAGAATCCTGCAAAAACTTTGCGCACGCCGTGCCGGTCTCAATCAAAGAAGCTAGAATGAATTATATGAATCAAAGAGAAGAAAGACTTTGCAAATTAAGGATGCAGCTGAGCCGGGAAGAACTGGTTGGGCGAATGATGCGAATTCTTTCCGAAGACGGTATATTGGAGGTCTTTCCCGGTCTGGTGCTCGGTCGTGCATCGAAACCGACCGGGCAGCGGCATTCCGTATTTAAGCCGGCCTTTTGCGTTATTGCCGAGGGGAGCAAGCAGGTTCTTTTAGGCGAAGAATTATTCCGGTATGATCCGGGCCATTATTTGATCTCGACCATCGATTTGCCGATTGTCAGCCATGTCGTCGAAGCCACCCCGGAACGGCCTTATTTGAGTCTCCGGTTAGATCTCGATGCCTCGGTTGTGGCGGGCGTGATGATGGAATCCGGTCTTGAAACTAAAAAAGGAGATGTGAGTGTCAAAGCGATGGATGTCAGCGCGATTGATGCCGATATGCTCGACGCAGTGGTCAGATTAGTGCGGCTTTTGGACACGCCGCATGAAGCCGGGATGCTGGTGCCGCTTATCATCAGAGAGATCGTCTACCGGCTGCTAAAAGGCGAACAAGGCGCCCGGCTCAGTCATCTTCTGCCGGCCGGAGGCGATACACGCCGTATTTCCAAGGCGGTCGAACAGCTTCGCAGAAATATCGACCAACCGCTCATCATTGAAAATGTCGCGCGCCAGCTCGGAATGAGTGTTTCCGGCTTCCATCATCACTTTAAATCCGTCACGGCAATGAGTCCGCTGCAGTTTCAAAAACAAATTCGGCTTCAGGAAGCACGTCGTTTGATGCTCGGTGAAGACCTGGACGCGGCCAGTGCCGGGTTTCGTGTCGGCTATGAAGACCCTTCATATTTCAGCCGCGATTACAAAAAGCTTTTCGGTGCTCCGCCGCAGCGCGACATCGCCAGGCTGCGCAACAATTTTGAAGTTTAAGAAGGCGTAAGCGGGGCCGGCAGCCGGTTGTTTCTGAGGAATAAAACATAATGGGAAAACCAAGATCACTTCAACTATTGGTCATCATTCTCGCCAGCTTGACGGCCTTCTCACCGCTTTCAATTGATATGTATCTGCCGTCTTTCCCGAACATCGCGGCGGATTTCGGCACATCGGTTGCCAGGGTCGAATTGTCGCTGGCGACCTTCTTTATCGGTCTGGCGTGCGGGCAATTGCTTTACGGCACGGCCACCGACCGCTTCGGCAGAAAAAAGCCGCTGTATGTCGGTTTGAGCGTTTACTGCGCGGCGTCGCTGGTCTGCGCTTTTGCGCCGAACGTCGAAACTTTGATAGCTTTGAGATTATTTCAGGCCTTGGGCGCGTGCGGCGGCATCGTTATCGCCCGCGCGACCGTGCGGGATTTATTCGATCACAGCGAATCCGCGCGGGTCTTTTCGCTTCTGATGCTTATCATGGGCGTTGCGCCGATCTTAGCCCCGCTCATCGGCGGGTACGTTGCACTCTTTTTCGGCTGGCGTGTGATCTTTGTTGTCGTTTCCGTGATCAGCGCCGTTTGTCTGATGGCGGTTTATAGATTCCTGCCCGAAACTAAGAAGCCGAACCCGAATGTCCGCTTAGGCAAAGCTTTCGGCATTTACTTAAAGGTTCTCAAGGATCGGGAATTTCTCAGCTTTGCACTGGCGGGCGGTTTTGCCCAAGCCGGGATGTTTGCCTACATTACGGGGTCGCCTTTCGTTTTTATCAAATTATTCGGCGTTCCGGCGGAATATTTCGGCTGGATTTTCGGTTCCAACGCGCTCGGTATGATTGCGCTTTCACAAGTCAATGCAAAGCTCGTGCGCTCGGTTAATCCGACCAGGATTCTGCGCGTCTGTCTTTCGATAACGGCAATTTTCAGCCTTATGCTGATCTTCGCCGGTCTTTTCAATTTAGGTTTCTGGGGCGTTGTCATACCGATTTTTCTCTATGTCGCCAGTCTCGGCATGATTTTGCCGAACTCGACGGCCGGCGCTCTCTCCGGGCAGTCCGAAAATGCCGGCTCGGCCAGCGCCCTGATCGGTACTTTGCAGTATGGTCTCGCGGCCGTCGCTTCTTCGCTGGTCAGCTATTTGGGCAACGGCACGACGCTTACGATGACCGCGCTCATCGGTATTTGCGGAATTACCGCTTTTCTGGCGCTCAATCTGTTCCGGCTCGGCGCAAAGAGAAAAAAAGAATTCGCCGTTTCCGAAGAACATATCACCATCGGATAACTTAAAGCGATAGCGCCAAACCCGACCGGTTCTGAGATAGTTGAGCCGGATAGTGACTTAATTTTCTCTGATCCAATATTCCGGACGTTAATAATATGCTTTGGGGTCTGCCGAAGCACGGTCTCAAATCGTAAGTTATCTTTCTAAATATGCAAATTATGCCTTTAAATCCGCACAACTTGGCTCTGTTTGTGCGCAACCCGGCTTTGGTTATGCACAACTCAAGCCGGGGACTGCACAACCCGGCTTGGGTTGCAGGCAAACTTGACTCGGCGCACGCGCAACCTGACCTGGGGCCTGCATGCCCCAAGCCGGGTTACAGGCAACCTGACCTGGGGCGCGCAGTCACCGCCTTGAGATATGCTCACCCCGGGTCTTATCCGATTCCGGCGTTGTCAATATTCGGGTAACTATTCACTAGCATAAAATCTCTGACGATGATTTCCGGTTGAAAACTGAAAAACTCAGCAATCGAGCAAAAAACACCGGTTTTCTCGCTTTATTTTTCCGGTTTGAAAGAGCGGCAAATAGGATAGTCCAACCATCTTCGAACTTTTTGAGCCAGTTTGACCGAAAATCTCAATATTTCCGGAAGCGGACATAAACATCTTTTTTTTTGAGCTTAAATGTTGATTTTTTTTGCGATTGAAAACAGAGGCAATTTCTGATATTTCATTTATGTCATAAAACAGAACGTGACCCCTTACTTAAATCATTTAGACAATCCGGAGATTTTGCATATGAAGACGAATAAGAATCATTTTTTCTTGTTGCTGCTATTGACGATAATTACCAATGCCCTGGTTTTTGCCCAACCGTCCGGGTATGAAGCACAATTTAAGCTTGGCAACCAACGGCTTGACCAAAAAGATTATGACGGGGCAATCAGTGCCTTTACCGAATGCCTTCGTTTAGCTCCCAAAGCCGCCGCCTGTTACGGTAATCGCGGAATTGCCTACCGTGAAAAATCAAATTTCAGCCAGGCAATTGCCGATTACACGGAAGCTATCAAAATTGATCCGAATAATGCTCTTTTTTATAACGGGCGGGCGATTACCTATCGTCGGGATAAAAAATATAATTTGGCAATTGCGGATCTCAATGCTTCATTAAAGATTAATCCGAACGATGATAAAGTCAGGCAATTGTTGGAGTCAGTTAAAAGTCTTGCCGAGAAAACGGAGCAACTTAAGTTCACGCAAGCCATTTTAGAAGGAACTCTGACGGCTGATACAAGCAAGATTCTCACAGCAGATGACTTTTTTGAAAGCGGCAAACAGATGTTCGAGAAAAAGGATAATTCCACGGCGATTCTCTATTTTTCCGAATGCCTGCGTCTGAAACCTGATTTTGCCGATTGTTATTTTTATCGCGGGCAAGTCCATCATCAGATCAGTCAATATGAAAAAGCCCTGGAAGATTTTACTCAAGCCATCAAACTTCAGCCTCGGAATGTTCAATATTACCGGCGACGGGCCAACACCAACGATTTTTACCTGAAAAGATATGATGCGGCGATTGCCGATCTGAGTGAAGTCATCAAACTTCAACCGAAAGATGCAGGAAGCTATACGGATCGGGGGTATGTTTTTAAGAGCAGGAAGGATTATCAAAAGGCGGCAGATGATTTTACCAGCGCCATTAATCTTGAATCCTCGCTCACTGTAAAAAAGGTTTATTATGGAGTGCGCGCCGATTTGTATTATACAAATCTTAAAAATTATCCTGCCGCCATTGCCGACTATACCGAATATATTAAAATTGAGCCGCAGGAATGGGTCGGCTATGCCAATCGCGGGCGGGTTTATCTCAAAAATAAAAATTATGAACAAGCCGTCTCCGATTATTCCAAAGTCATTGAATTAGGAACAGGTCTCACCCATACCGCCTATGAGGAGAGGGCGCAGGCTTACTGTGGTCTCGGGAAAAGGGCATTGGCGCTGGCCGACGAAAAAAAGGTGAGAGAGGCAGGCGGGAAAGTGGAGTTTCCCTGTCAGCCTCTTCATTGAAGCTCCATGCTTTAAAATACCTTACTTAGCTTGTTCAAGCAGGTGTTGAATCGATTCGGCGCGTCCGATGACGATGAGCAGATCACCTTCGAGAATCACTGTTTCGCCCGACGGATGAAAAAGCATTTCGCCGATCTTTCGACGAATGGCCACGATGACCAGATCGAGCTCGGAACGGATATTCGTATCTCTGAGCTTTTTGCCGATATAGATGGATTTTTCTTCAATGGCGACCTCTTCAAAAGCCAGATCAAGATTTTCCGCCACAATTGAATCCATAAAGTCGGCAATGGCGGGTTTGAGCAGGGCACGCGCCATTGATTGACTGCCGATAATGGTCGGCGCGACGACGCGGTTGGCACCGGCGCGAATCAATTTCGGTTCGGCTTCTTCTTCGACGGCGCGGGCCACTATATGAAGCTCTTCGTTCATGCCGCGAGCCGTCAGCACGACATAGACGTTGGCGGCATCGTCCGGCAGACACGACGCCAGCCCTTTGGCGCGGGTGACGCCGGCGCGGCGGAGGATCTCTTCGCTGGTCGCGTCGCCGATAATGACCAGACCACCGCCTTTTCCCGTCCATCCCGCTACTTTTTGCGGATCTCTTTCAATGATTATGAACGGAAGCTTTTGCGCTTCCAGATTGCCGATGATACGGCGTCCGACGCGACCCGCCCCGCAGATAATAAAATGATTGGTTAATTTATCCATTTCCTTTGTTTTTCGACGATCATCAAGTATTGATATAAATTCGGATTGCACAATCGATTGCACCAGAGAGGTCAGCGCATATAACACCGTTCCGCCGCCGATGAGCATAAAAAAGATGGCAAAAATGCGCCCGAAAACCGTTTTCGGCGTTACATCGCCGTAGCCGACCGTCGTGACGGTTTCCGTGGCGAGATAAAAGCTATCAAGCAGGGAAAACCCTTCGATGAGAAAAAAACCGAGGGCTCCGAATGAAATGGCACAAAAAATAGCCAGGACGGCATAGCCCAGACGACGGCGCGTTAAAGTTGAAATCTGTGTAAATAAAATCAGACGCATTAAATTGTTTGTCATTTTGTCAATAATTACTAGACAGCGCAAACCTAAAGTTTATAAAATTAAGTTAGGGGAATGTGCCCCGGATAAATTCCTTCCAAATTTGCAGTTCCCGCTGAAAGAGTTTTAATGTCAAACAAAATCCGCTCAAAAGTTAAACCCGCCGATAGTTTTAAGAAAGATCCGCGCAAAAGCTTGCGTAATAATCCCCTTCATCAGCCTAAAGTGGGTTTCCGCGAGCGGGTAGGCAATTTTTTCAGGCGGGTTTTCCGGCTCGCCATTCATCCGATCACGCTTTCGGTAGTTGTTTTGTCGCTTTTAGCCGCGGGACTGACGACCATGTATTTCTGGGACATTTACTCGGAAAAGGTTGATAAATTACTGCGCGGCGAAGTGTTTACGAGAAATGCGGGCGTCTACACGGCTCCGAAACTTTTAAAAGCCGGAGAAAATACCTCGCTTGATGAATTGGTCGAATATTTAAAAGCGGCCGGTTATATCGAAAAAAATCAGCAAGCCGATAATTCACGAAGCCGTTATCAGGTCGGTGAAAATTCCGTTCAGGTCGAACCCGGCGAAATGGCTTTAATTGACGGAAATAAACTGTTTCAGCCGCTGCTCGTCAGATTCTCCAAAGATAAAAAGAGTGTCGTTTCGATTGCTGACTTAACCAGTGATAAAAATGTTCCGCAAGCCAAACTTGAGCCGCGTGTCCTCAGCTCGATCACGGCCGAACACGACGGCCGGCGTAAAACGATTGCCCTCTCTGACATTCCCGAAAATCTTAAAAAAGCGATCATTACCACCGAAGACCGCGCCTTTTTCGAGCATTACGGCGTCAATTTGCGCGGCATTGCGCGGGCACTCTGGCGGCGTTATGACAAGGACGACAATTCGCCCTTAAATCGCCAAGGCGGTTCTTCGATCACGCAGCAGCTCGTCAAAAATCTGCTGCTGTCGGATGAATACAGCTACGAGCGCAAAGCCAAAGAAGCGTTTATGTCGGTGATTCTGGAAACGCGCCTTTCCAAAGAAGATATTTTTACGCTCTACGCCAATCAGATCTATCTCGGACAACAGACCGGCGTCAGCATTTACGGCGTCGGGGAAGCGGCCAACGCTTATTTCGGGAAAGACGTCTCTGCGCTGACCTTATCCGAATCGGCGATGATCGCGGGCATCATCCGCAGCCCGAACCGCTATAATCCGTATAAAAATCCGGAAAAAACGACCGAGCGGCGTAATCAGGTTCTGCAATCGATGCTCGAAGCCAAGGCGATCACGCAGAAAGAATTTGATGACGCCAAAGCGACACAGCTCACTTTGAATAAGGTGACGGACGGGAAAGATATGCAGGGCATGCAGTATTTTTCGCAGTATGCCGTCGAAGAAGTTCCGAAAATTATCAGCGACCCGGAAGCCCTGCAGCATTTGCGCGTTTATACGACGATCGATCCTGATTTGCAGAAACTCGCCAATGAGGCGGTCGTCAGCCGTCTGGAAAAGCTCGATAAAAATTTCCCGAAAAAACCGAAAGGCACTTTGCAGGCGGCGCTGATCGCCATTCGTCCGAAAACCGGCGAGATCGTCGCCATGGTCGGCGGGCGTAATTTTCTGGAAAATCAGTTTAACCGCGCCACCGATGCCATGCGCCAGCCCGGATCGGTCTTTAAACCCTTTGTTTACGCCGCCGCCATCAACAGCCCCTACGATTTAGGCCAGGTCTTTACTCCGGCCACCATTTTCAAAGACGAGAAACGAACTTTTACCTACGGCAGCGAATCTTATTCGCCGAATAATTACGGCGATGTTTTTACCAACAAGGAAACAACTTTGCGCGATGCCCTGGTCAAAAGTAAAAATACCATCACGGTCGATCTGGCGATGCAGCTGAACATCGGCAAAGTAATGACCTTAGCGGCCAAAGCCGGGTTTCCCAAGGTTGACAAAGCATATCCTTCGATGGCGCTCGGCACCGCCGAAGCAACCCCTCTGCAAGTGGCGACGGCTTACACCGTTTTTGCCAATTTGGGCGATAAAGTTTCGCCGTTGGCCATCAATCGCATCACGACCGGCGAAGGCAAAACCATTTCCGCGCCGGCCGCCGAAAAAAGAAATGTCATCCGCCCGGACGTCGCCTATATTATGGACGACATTATGAAAGACGTGATCAATCGCGGAACGGCGGTCAGTGCGCAAAGTTGGGGCTTTAAAAATGTGGCCGGAAAATTAGGTGTGGCCGGAAAGACGGGAACTTCGCGCGATGGTTGGTTTGCCGGATTTACGCCGGATCTGGTTTGCGTCGTCTATGTCGGATTTGATGAAAATGACGAATTGGGAATGAAAGGCGCTGATTCGGCCCTGCCGATCTGGGCCGATTTTATGAAACAGGCGCTCAATCTGCACCCGGAATGGAACGGTGATTGGCAAATGCCGGATTCGATTCAAAGAGCCGAAATTGATACACGCGACGGCACGATTTTGCGCACGCTTGACAGTAAACAAGCCGAATTGATTCTGGCCGAGCAGAAAGTTTTGAAAAATAACGCCAATTCAAACACAAACGCCAATACAAATGTAAATATCAATGATAATCCGTCCGCCACGCCCGCTCCGGCCTCAACGACCGACAGTTTTGTTTCCAATGTGCCGCCGGAATCTCGCCGCATCGAACTCTTTATCAGCGGAACCATTCCCGTGACCGTCAAACCGATGGAGGATACGACCGCCGAAACACTGGAAAAAACAGCGCCGGTCGTGACGCCGACGCCTTTTGTAACGTGGGAGGAAGCTCAAAAGCAAGAGGGCGGCCCACCAAACGAAAATGCCAACTCGAACCGAAATAAACCGCCGACATCGACAAAGCAGACCATCACCGTGACGATCTGTCCGCTTTCGGGAATGCGGGCCACTTCAAACTGCCCGGAAATAGAAACAAAGACCTTTGACCTTGGCAAAGAGCCGAAAGAATTTTGTAATCTGCATGCCAAGAAGCCTGATCCTTAGTGGACAGCGGACAGTAGTCGGTGGTCGGTGAAGAGAAATTTAGTTACTTGTCATTTGGTCTAAATCAACAAATTCGGAAGGCTAATCGACAACTCTGACCACTATCCACTGACCACCGACCCCTATTTATCCTGCGGTTTGCCCGACGGAAAGCGGAACCACTCGGCGTCTGACAAGCTCAAGCAGGATTTTAATGGCCGCCTGTTCGACCGTTTCTTTGTGAGATTCGATGATTATATCCGGGGATTGCGGTTCTTCGTAGGTATCCGAAACACCGGTGAAATTTGCTATTTCTCCGGCGATGGCTTTTTTATATAACCCTTTGACATCGCGCTCGATCAGCACTTTAAGCGGTGCTTTGACATAGACCTCAATAAATTCTACGCCTTCGGCTTCGATCGCATTTTTGATTTCGTTCCGAACATCGGCATAAGGCGAAATCGCCGCCGTGATAACTCCGACACCGTTGCGCGCCAATAGACGGGTCACATAACCGATCCGGCGAACATTGGTGTCGCGGTCTTCTTTGGAAAAGCCTAAGCCCCTGGAAAGATTTGTTCTCACTTCGTCACCGTCGAGAAGTTCGATATTCAACCCGCGCGCTCTTAGTTCAGGAATCAGTTTTTCAGCCAGCGTCGTTTTGCCTGCTCCTGAAAGTCCTGTCAACCATAATGTAAATCCTTTTTTATTACTCATAATTACTTCATAAATCGGGAGCGCAAGACTTTTGTGCTCCGGGCTACTACTTTTAAAATAAAGTTAATTTGGGGTAAGAAAACTTGTCCGCGAATCTACGCGAATTTTCATGAATATTCTCAGAACGTTGACTCAATTCCGAACATTAATCCGCTAAAGAAATGAATTATTCGCGTTTATTCACGTGGATTCGCGGACAAAAAATCTTATTCCAAACCCTCGTTAAATGATTGCTGTCGCCGCTTGGTTTTTATAGGCGGCAATTAAAACTTCAGCCACTTCGGGGCGCGAAAATTCGATTGGCGGCAAGTTTCCACCTGTCAGCAGCTCACGAACTTTTGTTCCCGAAAGCGTGACGTGTTCGCTCGTGTTGTGCGGACACGTTTTGTTCGAAGCCATGCCGTCGCAAGCCCGGCAATAAAAGGCGTGATCAAAGAAAAGCGGCGTGATGCCTAATTCTTCGGGTTCGAATTCATCAAATATATGATGGGCGTCGTAGGTGCCGTAGTAATTTCCGACGCCGGCGTGGTCGCGCCCGACGATAAAATGCGAGCAGCCGTAATTTTTGCGGATCAGTGCGTGAAAAACGGCTTCGCGCGGGCCGGCGTAGCGCATGGCGGCGGGCAGCACCCCAAGGATTGTTCTCTGTCGCGGATAATAATGATTAAGTATGGCGTTATAAGATTCTATCCGGATACCGGCCGGAACATCATCCGATTTTGTTTCGCCGACAATCGGATGAAGCAGTAATCCATCGGTAATTTCAAGCGCACATTTTTGGATATATTCGTGAGCGCGGTGAACCGGGTTTCGTGTTTGAAAAGCGACCACGCGGCGCCAGCCCCGCTGCTCGAATAATTCTCTGGTTTCGGCGGGCGAGTGACGGTGTTCGGCGAACGAAAGATCAAGCGGGTGATTTATCAAACTGATCTTTCCGCCCAAAAGCCATTCACCCTGCTCATACAAAGTCCGCACACCCGGATGGGCGGCGTCTGCGGTTCGGTAGACAAGTTCGGCTTCGCGTTCCTTATCATAAGTGTATTTTTCGTCAAGATGTAAGATCCCGAGCAGGTGATCTTCCTGATAAAGCGCCACATCATTTCCTTCGATCAGGTTAGATGCTACCGTTTCATTGACCGAAAGCGTGACGGGCAGTGACCACGCCGTCCCGTCCGCCAGACGCATCCGGTTAATGACCGAAACGTAATCCGCCTGGCTTAAAAAACCTTCAAGCGGAGAAAATGCGCCGTTGGCAATTAGTTCCAGATCGGAGATTTCCCGCGCCGTTAGTTTTATGGAAACAAGCGATTTAGCCTTTTGCAAAAGCCTTTCGCGCTCCTCGCCCGTTAGTTCGCGATTTACCAATTTCCCGCCGTGCGGTTTGATAAGTCTTGTTTTCATCTATTTTATTAGTCCTTATTTGGTATTAATTTTTAATTCTTAACTTTTAACTTTTAATTTCTTACTGATGCAGTCCACATTCCGTTTTGACCTGGCCGCGCCAACGCCCTGACCGCGGGTCTTCACCGATTTGAATGGGCGAAGTGCAGGGAGCGCACCCGATAGACGGATAATTCCGGTTGTGCAGAGGGTTATACGGCACATCGTTTTTCAGAATATATCGCCATATCTCGCGGCTCGACCAATTGGCCAAAGGATTAACTTTGATAATTCCGAACTTTTTATCGCGCTCGATGATGCCGGCGTTGCTGCGTGCCGGAGATTGATCGCGGCGAATGGCGGTTAGCCAGGCATCCAAACCTGAAAGCAAATTTCTAAGCGGTTCGACTTTGCGCAAAGTACAGCACAAACCGGGATCGCGTTCCCACAATTTTTCGCCGTACTTTTCAGCTTGTTTTTCCAGCGAAAGCGCAGCGGCTTTTCTTTCAAACCTGATCCCGTATTTTTGTTCGAGCGCATCACGAAGGCGATACGTTTCGGGAAACAGTAAATCCGTATCGAGATAGAAAAAACGGGCACCCGGATTGATTTCGGCGAGCATACTGACGAGCAGGCAGCCTTCGGCTCCGAAACCCGTCGCGAGAGCCGCGCGGCCACCGAATTCTTCATTTACCCAACGCAGGATCTCTTTCGGCGAAGACGCTTCAAATGCGTCAGAAAGATAGCGCAGATCTTTATCCGTCGTATTTATATTTAATGAGACAGAAGTTTGCAGCATTTCTTTTTCTCCTTATGCGGCGGCGGCCGAGCTGAAAATGTGATTGATTTCCTGGCGGACATCATCCGGAAACAGCTCTTGACGAAGGACATCGCGTGCACTATTTTCAAACCAGTTCAAATTTTCCCTTAAGCTGACCACTTCACCGACAACAATAACGGCCGGTGCCCGAAATTTCTCGCGCACAATGTCGCCGGCAATCGTTTCCAGGGTGCCCGTAATTGTTTGCTGTCCGCCGTAGGTTCCCCAGCGAATGACCGCCACCGGTAAATTACGGGAGCGCCCCGAGGCGATCAGATCAGCCGTAATTTTTCGCATATTTTTGACGCCCATTAAGATCACGATCGTTTCGGCCGCCCCGGCCTGCGTCGCAATCGATTCGGGATAATCACCGTCTCCGGCGCGGGCACCGGTTAAGATGGCAAGCGATTTTGAAAGTGAGCGATGCGTTAAGGGAATTCCGGCATAAGCGGGAACGGCGAGGGCGGAGCTGATGCCGGGGACGATTTCAAATTTAATGCCGGCTGTTTGCAAAGCGAGTGCTTCCTCGCCGCCGCGCCCGTAAATAAATGGATCGCCGCCCTTGAGCCGGACAATTTTTTCGCCCGCCCGCGCCCGCAGGATCATCAGACGGTTGATCTCTGTTTGCGAAGTCTGCCGTCCGCCGCCGATTTTTCCGACATAGATGCGATAAGCCGTCTCCGGCGCGAAATCCAGAATTTCAGGATTTACCAGGTTGTCGTAAATTACGGTATCGCACGAAGCCAGTAAGTTGTGCGCTTTGATGGTCAGTAGCCCCGGATCGCCCGGGCCGGCTCCGACCAGATAAACAACGCCTCTTTCGGATAAAATTCTTAGCTTTAATTTCTCGCTCATACTGCTCCTGCCTCCAGGATTTTCCCCGATTGAATTGTTACAGCCTCATACCGGCAGATTTCTTCTAATTCATCGACCGATTTTCGCGCCAGAAAAGATTGAAAATCTTCTGTTTCACCGACTCTTGATTCGAGAAACCGGCGCACCAGGCGCTCCGCGTAAAACTTAATTTCAGGAGCCGGAACTTTGTGGTTGAGCTCGCGTCCGAAGGTGTGGTTTTCGCCTAAGTGACCGCCTAAGAAAACCCGGAACGCTTCGATCTTGCCGGTCGGCGTGTTAATAAAATCGCCGACAAATCCGATGTCGCAAACCTGGTAATGGGCACAGCTGTTCGGGCACCCGGTGACGGAAATACGAAAGGGTTCTTTGAAATCGGGAAACACATTTTCGAGATGGGCGATCAATTCCGACGAGCTGATCTTGGTTTCGGTGAGAGCCATCTTGCAGAAAACATTGCCGGTGCAGGCAATCGTTCCGGTGCGAAAGACCGAAGCTTTGGTTTGTAAATTTACTAAGCTCAAACCTGTCGATAGCGCAAATCGCTCTTTTCCGGGGACATCTAAAACGATCACGTTCTGTGTTGTCGTCAAGCGAATCCGACCGCTCGCGTGTTTCCGCGCCAGGCGCGCCACTTCGATCATTTCCGTTCCGCTGAATTTTCCGCGCTCAGTGGCGGCACCGACATAATAAAGCCCTTCATCTTTTTGCGGAAAAATGCCGATGTGTGCCCGGTTGGCGGTTCCGGGAACGCTCGGAGACGCCCCTCTCGTCAGTTGATAGCCCAGACGATCTTCGAGCTCACTCAAAAACTTTTCCGCACCCCAGTCCGCCAGCAGAAATTTCAATCGCGCCAGAGACCTTGAGCCGCGGTTGCCATGGTCGCGAAAGATGGCGCAAATATGATGAACGACATCAATGACCTGTTCCGGGAAAACGTGAACGCCCAATCTATCGGCAAATCTCTCCTTGGCACCAAGGCCGCCACCGACCCATAAATCAAAGACCGCGTGACCGTTAGGACGCTTCAATGCAATCAAGCCGACATCATTGATCTCATGTCCCGTGCAGTAAAGCGGACATCCCGTCACCGTTATTTTGAATTTACGGGGCAGATTGGAAAAATCTTTGTTGTTAAGAAAATGCTCGTGAATCGCCTGAACAAAGCTTTCGGTTTCAATGATCTCATCCGCGTCAATTCCGGAGAGCGGGCAACCCGTGACATTGCGGGTAATGTCGCCGCACGCTCCGGAAGTCGTCAGACCGACACGTTCGAGTTCGGCAAAGATGGCGGGGACATCTTCAATGCGGACAAAGTGATACTGAAGGCCTTGCCGGGTGGTGATGTCGCCCGTATTACTCGCAAAACGCACGGAAATTTTGCCAAGGGTTTCAAGCTGCCGGCTTGTCAAAGTTCCGTTCGGAATCTTAACCCGCAGCATAAAATAGCCGTCCGATTCGGGGCGCTGCGTATAAAGACCATACCACCGCAGGCGAACGTCCAGATCATCGGGGTCAATTGCGGCGAAACCGGTTTTGGCATAACGCAGGATATCTTCAAAACAATCCAGTGCGTCACGCTCGCGTTTAACTTTTTCGGGTCTCGTTTCCTTTTTTACGACTGCCATTTCTTTATCCTCAAAAATTTCCAAAAAGAAAAAGCTCTCGGTGCCGATTTTTTTAAGAATCGCACAAGAGCTTTTATAAAAATGTCTTTGTTCGGTTCTTTAGCAGTTTTTAACGTGGAGCAATTGCCTTAAATCGCCACGATTGTATTTGTCGGTTACAAACTATTTACATTACAAAAATGGCGGATTTCGAGCAGCAACAACAACAGCATTGCATGCTTAATCCGTTTTTTGTTTGTAATAAAATATTCATAACACGGGTTTCGTAATCTTCAACAAAAGTTATCTAGATTCGATGTTGATAATAAAAGCACATCCCAAATACGGCTGTCAACAAAAAAAAATTGGTTATTGATTTTGCCCACGCCGAGATTACCCGTTACTGATTGGATTGAAAAGATTAAAGTCTCTATAAATTATTCAGGAGATGGTTACGATTAAGTCCCCCCAACTTTAGTTTGTTGATGATTCAGCAATGTAACAGACTAAAGTTGGGGGGACTTTTCTTTCGAGCTTAACTTTTTAAGCGAATTTATTGCAAAACCGTATTAAATCGTATAAATATTAAAATATTACTTTGTAGTATTAAGTGTATTTTTGTATATATGGAGAATAGATAAATGATTTTATTGAAATTGAATGAAGCGGCCGAAATTTTGGGGATAAGTTTTCCGACCGTTAAACAATGGATCTATAAAGGCAAGATCCGGTCGGTGAAAACTTCGGGCGGGCATCACCGCATCCCGCAGGATGAAATCGACCGCATTTTAGGGACTAATGAAAAAGCCAGGCGGTCACTTCCTCAAGGTCTTGCTTCAATTAGCGGGCGCAACAAACTTTTCGGGACGATTATCGAAACTCGTTTTGACGGGCTGCTGGCCCAGATCACGATCGATGTCGGCGGGCAGATCATGACCTCGATCATTACGAGTGATTCCGCCCGTCATCTCGGTTTGAAAAAAGGCGTCGATGTTTACGCGCTTATCAAAGCCACGGAAGTAATGATTATTCGGGAATGAAACCATATTAAATACAGGAAAAATGAAAAAAGGAAACCAACGACGGGGAGTTCAAAATATATTAACGGTCTTTTTAGTTTTGGGTTTAGCCATCCGAGCCGTGTTCGCACAGGCGGGACAATCTGAATTAACAGGAAATGTGACCGATGCCAACGGTGCCGGAATTGCGACCGCGCAGGTTATTTTAACCGAGCTTGCCACCGGACAAACTGCAGAGATACAAACGGATGAAAGCGGGACATTTATTTTCACCAATAAAAAACCGGGACTTTATACGATAAAAATTGTTGCCAAAGGATTTAATACACTCATTCGGGAAAGCATCACCTTAACGACCGGCGAACGCATCAGAGTTGACAGCCTATTGGCTGTTGCGACCGGTCAGGAAACCGTAACCATCAAATTGGATGCACCGCTTTTGCGAAGTGAAACCGGTAGTTTAGGCCAGCTCATCGATAATAAAAAGATCACGGATTTACCGCTTAACGGACGCAGTTTTTTTTCACTGGTCGGGCTCGCTGCCGGGGTGGCTCAGCCGCCGCGTACCACCGAAGGCGCTTCACTGCCAAGAATCAACGGCGGCCGACCGCGCACTAATGAATATTTGTTTGACGGCATTTCCGTCCTGCAGCCGGAGCCCGGTCAGGTTGCTTTTAGCCCGGTCATCGACGCGATTCAGGAATTTAAGGTTGAAGTAAATAGCCCGCCGGCCGAATTCGGTCGTTTTAACGGCGGAGTCGTTAACTTAACGACAAAATCGGGAACAAATGAGCTGCGCGGCTCGGTCTTTGAGTTTTTACGCAACGAACAATTAAATGCCCGCAATCTTTTTGCTCCGGCGACCGCGACTAATTCCAAAAAGCCCGTCTATCGCCGTAATCAGTTCGGCGGTGTGATCGGCGGCCCGGTTATTAAAGAGAAAACTTTCTTTTTTGCCGACTATCAGGGAACGCGGCAATTGATCGGCCGGGTAAGAATTTCAACCGTTCCGACTTTGGCTAACCGAAGCGGCAATTTTTCTTCGGGTTTAGGCGCGCTTCTTTACCGGACAGCGACGGGCGCAGTTACCACGACCGCCACGGGTAATACGCCGATAATGGTGACGGATACCAATGGTAATTCGATACAGGTTAGGCAAAATCAAATCTTTCGACCGGCCGATAAACTGGCTTATGCCGGAAATATCATTCCGACCACGGATTTTGACGCGACTGCCCGCAATTTACTGGCTCGTTTTCCGTTGCCGACGACGACCGGAGCGGCCAATAACTTTACGACCATCGGCAATGAAGAACAGGATCAGGATCAATTCGACGTGCGGATCGATCATAATTTGAATGAGACGGGAAGAGTGTTCGGCCGATATTCGTATGCTCAAGATTTCTCAAATCCGGTTGCTCCTTTGCCGGACGGAAGCGGAGCGATTACGAACGGTGCCATCGGAACGACTGATACCAAAGCCGGATCGCTCGTTTTAAATTACACGCAGGCGATTGATTCCAATAAGATCAATGAATTACGGTTTGGTTATACGGCCCGAAAAGTAAATCGCCGTTCGACCGCGCTGGTCGGAGCTGATTCCGCCGTCTTGCGCGGATTGCCGGCAGCCGCCCAATTTACCGACACTCTGCCGACGTATAGCATTGCCGGATTTCAGCAGCTCGGTTCAGCCCCGAACACGGTGTCGGATTTTTCAACTAATGTCATGGAAATCTATGACGCCGTATCTTTGAGTTACGGGAAGCATTCCTTCAAATTCGGCGGCGATTTTCGCCGTGAGAGTTTGGATGTCGTCCAACCGCCTTCGCCGACCGGAAGTTATACGTTCAGCAATGTTTTGAGCAATTCACAGGGCGCGGCCGGAACGCCGGGCGGTCTCACCAGCCTGACCGGAAACGCCCTGGCAAGTTTTCTGCTCGGTCAGGTGCAAAACTTTACGATCGATCTCCAGCCTAATGAGATCAGACCGAGAGCAAAGTTTCTCGAACTCTTTGCCCAGGATGATTTTCATTTTAATTCGCGGTTGACGATTAATCTGGGCGTGCGCTACACATTAAATTTTCCGTCAACCGAAAAAGATAATCAGGCGGCGGTTTTCAATCTCCAAACCAAACAGCTCGATTATTTAGGTATGAGCGGCCATCCCGAAGCCGCCCGCGAGCTTCATAAACTGAATTTTGCGCCGCGGATCGGTTTGGCGTATCGTCTTAATGATAAGACCATTGCACGCACCGGTTTCGGCCTTACCTGGATCGAGATGGCCGGGATCACAACGCCGTTCACGACACCTTTTTTCCCGTTTGTGCAGACCGTCACACAAAGAACTCTGGATAATATCGCCCCCGCTTTTCAATTATCGAGCGGAGCCACGGTGCAGCAGATTCCGGCGACGCCGAATGCCGGCCTCGGACAAGGCGTTTTTTCGGCTGACCGGGAATTAGGGAGCGGTTATGTTCAGCAATGGAACATCGCCGTTCAACGCTCGATTACGAATAATCTGGTTTTTGAAATCGCTTATGCCGGGTCAAAAATTACGCATGTCGGCATTCCCGACGTCAATATTAATCAGCTTACCGCCACGCAACTGGCGCTCGGTTCAGCACTTTTAACGCAGGTTGCCAATCCGTGTTTCGGACTTGTCCCGGCCTCTTCCGGCATTGGCGGCGCGACCGTTGCGCTGGCTCAAACTTTGCGCCCGTTTCCTTGCTATACGACGGTTTCGCTCTACCGGAACAATGTCGGCAATACGAATTACAACTCTTTGCAGGCAAAGATCGAACAGCGTCTGACGAAAGGCCTCTCATATATAATAGCCTATACGCGCTCGAAGCTGATCGATGAAGCCAGCTCGGTTTTTGATGCGACCGTTCAAACCGGCCCCGTCGCCAATTTTCCGGTCGCCGACAGTTTTAACCGTAAACTCGAGCGTGATGTTTCGACGGGGGATATTCCCAATGTTTTTGTCGCCAGTGTCGTCTATGATCTGCCGAAATACAGGGGCGCACATGGAATCATTGGTAAGATCTTAAATGGTTGGAGCCTGAACGGCATCGTCAATGCTCAGAGCGGCATTCCGGTGGCCGTCACGCAGGCGACAAATTTTAATGCTTTCGCCGGCTTTGGAACACAAAGACCGAATCTGGTTAAAAATCCTAATCTGCCGGGCGGGCAGCAAACGGCTGCCCAGTGGTTTGATATTGCAGCCTTTACGACCGCACCGCAATTTACCATCGGCACCGCTTCGCGTAATCCGGTGCGTGCGCCCAATTACCGCAACATCGATCTGGCGCTGATCAAACGCACCAATATTACCGAAACTGTCAAGGCTGAATTTCGCGCCGAAATCTTTAATCTGACGAACACACCGCCCCTGGGAAGTCCGAACACTTCTTTCGGTTCGGCCGCTTTCGGCACGATTACCAGCGCCGGGGATCCGCGCGTCATCCAATTCGGGCTAAAACTGAATTTTTAGAGTTAAAAACGTTTTTTGAACGGCAACTAAAAGTATGAAAAAAATAAATTATCTGTTGATCGTAACAGTCTTTGTGCTGGTCTTTTCATTGATCTCGGCAGCGGGGCAGACTTCGGCGAATCGAGCGGCAACGCCTGTCACCACCGCTGCCAATGCTCCGGATTATTTGCTGGTGATAGAAAATGCCGATGGCAAACAAACAAAACTGACTCCGGCTGATTTAAGTGCGTTGAAAAGACAGACGGTAAAAGTAAATGACCACGACAAAGCGGCCGTCTTTGAGGGCTTTGCCCTGGTTGACGTGCTGAAACTTGGCGGCGTTGAGTTTGGCGAAAAAATGCGCGGCAAAGAATTAGCTAAGTTTTTATTGGTCAAAGCCGCCGATAATTACCAGGTTGTCTTTGCTTTAGCTGAGCTTGAACCGACCTTTACCGATAAAATTGTTATCTTGGCGGATAGACGTGATGGCGGGCCTCTCGCTAAAACCGAAGGCGAACTGCGCATCGTCGTGCCCGATGAAAAAAAAGCGGGGCGCTGGGTGAGGCAGGTTGTGAGCTTGAAAATCGTTAATGCCTATATCGAAAACAAATAGGTTTAAAGTCCGAACCGGACAAGCAAAGATAGTCTATGAAACGAACTTTAATTTTCATCTTCTTGTTAATTATGCTTGGCGGATGCCGGGGAAATTCTCCTGTTTCATCAAACGGCACCTCACAAACCGATGCCGCTTTAACTGTTTCGGCAGCCGTTTCGCTCAAAGATGCGTTCAACGAGATCGGCGCATTATACAAGTTGAAAACCGGCCGGAACGTTAATTTCAATTTCGGCGCGTCGGGCGCATTGCAGAAACAAATTGAAACGGGAGCGCCCGTCGATGTTTTTGCGAGTGCGGGCGGGCAACAGATGGACGCGCTGACCGACAAAGGACTGATAGACATGGCAACACGACGCAATTTTGCTCTTAATACACTGGTTTTGATTATCCCGGCAGATTCAAAAATATCCATCACGGCATTTTCCGATCTGGCCAAACCTGAGGTGCGGAAAATCGCCGTCGGCAATCCGAAAACCGTGCCGGCCGGGCAATACACCGGGCAGCTTTTTGAAAAAATGAACTTAAACACTGCATTAAAATCAAAGCTGATTTTAGCCGAAGATGTTCGCCAGGTGCTCGATTATGTGGTGCGCGGCGAAACGGATGCCGGGGTTGTCTATGCGACCGATGCCCGGATCGCCGTGGGAAAAGTTCGGCTGGTCGCGACGGCTGACGAAAATATGCACGCGCCGATTCTTTACCCGCTGGCGATTATTAAGGACAGCCAACAACATCGACCGGCCCAGGAGTTTTTAGATCTGGTTTTGAGCGCGGAAGGGCAGCAGATTTTGCAAAAATACGGTTTTTCTTCCGGTGCCGGGAAATGATCTGGGAGGCCCTCAAGCTATCGCTTTTGATCGTCGGCATCAGCACGCTTATTACCGGTGTGCTCGGATTAGCCGCTGTCTATTTGCTGGCCAAATTCAATTTTCGCGGCAAGGAATTACTGGATGCGGTTTTAACTATGCCGCTTGTTTTGCCGCCGACCGTCACGGGTTATTATTTGATAGTTTTGTTTGGCCGGCGCGGATTGATCGGCAGTTATATTTATGATCTGACGGGATGGACATTCGCTTTTACCTGGCAGGGCGCGGTGGCGGCGGCGGTGGTCGTCGCTCTGCCTTTGATGATTAAGTCCTCAAGAGCCAGTATCGAAAGCGTCAACCCGAATTACGAGATCGCTTCTTACACGCTCGGCAAAGGAAAACTGGAAACCTTTTTGAGAATTACGCTGCCACTGGCCCGGCGCGGAATTTTTGCCGGACTTATCTTAAGTTTTGCCCGTGCGCTTGGCGAATTTGGCGCCACCTTAATGATCGCCGGAAATATTCCGGGCAAAACTCAAACGATGCCGCTGGCCATTTACGAGGCCGTTGCTTCGGGTGAAGATCAACAAGCGCAGATTCTCGCTCTGATATTAACCGCCATTTCCATCACAGCGGTTTATTTGACCAATAAAATGAGCCGCTCAAGAGTTTACGGATAAAAATGCTGACCGTCGATCTCAGGAAAGATTTTTTTAATAAACGCGAAGTAATTTTTCGCCTTGACGTATCGTTTTCCGTCGGCAATGGATTTACGGTTTTGACGGGAGCCTCCGGTGCCGGAAAAACAAGTGTTTTGCGGATGATCGCCGGAATTGTTTCGCCCGACGAAGGCGCAATTGAATTAAGCTCACAAATCTATTTTGATTCCGCCCGCCGGATCGATCTACCGATTCAACAGAGAAGGGTCGGTTTTGTTTTTCAGGATTACGCCCTGTTCCCGCATCTGACGGCTGAACAAAATGTTGCTTTCGGCGTCAAGACCGGCAATCGAATCTTAAAACGTGAAAAAGCATACGAGATGCTCACGGTTTTTAACATCGGTCGCCTCAGCCGACGACTCCCGGCTGAAATGTCCGGCGGCGAGCAGCAGCGTGTCGCTCTGGCACGGGCGCTCGCTTCCGACCCGTTGATCGTTCTGCTGGATGAACCACTGTCGGCGGTCGATGTCGAAACCCGTTCCAAACTGCTTGATGAAATCGAAAAGGCCCAAAGCCGGGCCAATATCCCGTTTATTTACGTAACGCATAACGAAGCGGAAGCCGAACGATTTGGAACACATCGTATCCACTTGCAAAACGGCCGGGCCGTCAACCCGATTTGAAAGCCTGACTCGAAATTAGTCGGATGATGTGAGCATCAAATTCGTAGGGCTTAGGCTCGTTGTATTCGCTTCACCCTATCCTCTTATTGTCGGTCGCCTTTGGCGACAAAAACGATGATTGCGTAAGGCACGTCATTGAAGCTTTTCTATTTCGGCATTCGGGCTACTAAAACAGAACACGGCGCATGATGCACGACGGCATTGGAAACCGAGCCGAGCAGCAGCCTTTCCCAGGCGTTATAGCCGTGTGAACCGACAATGATTAAATCGGCTTGCCATTCTTCGGCTATTTCGACGATGCGGCTTTCGGGCGATCCGGTCGCGGTTTGCGAAGAAACCTGTAGGTCGGCGCGCGCGGCTTTGATTTTATTAATCCCGGTCTCAACTATTTTATCTACCTGTTCCCGTTGAATTTGTTCAAGTTCGGCATAATTTGACATGCCTAAGATCGGATCGAACCCGATCGGTGTCGGAACATCGACGACCGACAAAACTCTCACTTCGCTGTCAGGCGAAAGATTTAAGTCCAAAAGCTTTTCGATGGCAAAATCGCTGAATTTCGTTCCGTCCGTCACTAATAAAACTCTCATTTGTAGCTCCTCCATGAAAAAATCAATGTTCGTCGTAAGCGTCAAGCTTAACCTTGCCGCGAAACGTTCGGTATAAATAAAAGAAATAGCCTAAGGCCAGTAGGATGCCGATACTCCACCAAACTATGCCTACTTCTAAACCGTAGGAAGCGGCGGCCGCATTGTAGATCGTCAGGGAATATGGCGGATCTATGGCCGGCAGAACATTCGGATAGAGTCCGAAAACCGCTCCGCCGAGCATTCCCGCTAAGTATAGCGCCGATGAAATAAAAGCTTTGACGTCCGCTCCCTTGGCGCTAAAAAATTTAATGCCGGCGAGAGCGGCCATAACTAAACCCGGGATCAGCCAGCCAACCGGATAGTTTTTGTAATTGTCCAGGATTCCGGGGCGCACATTTGTCACCGCTATAAGGCTGACAATCGTCAAACCGACCACTAAAAACCACACCCGGGAAATGATAAGGCGGGCGCGTTGTTGTAGCTCGTCTTCGGTTTTGACAGCCAGATAGGCCGCGCCGTGAATCGTTAAAGCCGCCAACGAAACGAGTCCGGCAATGACCGTGAACCAATCTAAAATGCCGGGGTTGGACGAAACGGTAAAATCCGTAAAGAACGGTAAGAAAAAGAATCCTTCGGCATTCAGCGGCACACCGCGAATGACGTTGCCGAGCGCCGCCCCGAAGAATATGGCCAGCAGCGCGCTTGACACGGTAAATGAAAAATCCCAGAGCGTGTGCCACATCGGATTATCAAGCTGATGGCGCAGCTCGATGCCGAGTGCGCGGAAGATGAGGAGCCATAAAACACACATCAGCGGCAAATAAAATCCGCTGAAGCTGGCGGCATAAAGCGGCGGAAAAGCAAAATAGAGCGTCCCGCCGGTCGCCAACAGCCAGACTTCGTTGCCGTCCCAGACGGGGCCGATGGCGCTGATGACCGTATTCCGCTCGGCTGCCTTGCGCCCGACAAGAAAGTGTATAATTCCGGCACCGATGTCAAAACCGTCCAAAATGACATAGCAGACCAACATAAAAGCGACGATCATAAACCATAAAGTTTCCATCTTGCCTCTCCTTTTAGTGCGCGACTAATTCATCGTTTTCATTAACTGCCGTCTCACTCAATTCTTTAGCCCCGTTTTCGATGCGGCGCATCATCAGGAATAGATAAAGTATTGAGAGCAGCGTGTACAATCCCATAAACCCGAGTAGCGTAAACAGGATATTGCCTTCGGAAACCGTCGGCGAAAAGCCGTGTTCGGTGCGCATCAGACCGTAAACCAGCCACGGCTGGCGGCCGAGTTCGGCCGTCATCCAGCCGACCGTGTTGGCAATAAACGGGAAGGGAAAACAGACCATGACGATCCACAGCAGCCAGTTGGTCGTGTGCAGTTTTCCGCGCCAGAGAAAGATAAGCGCCAGAAAAGTGACGGACATAAAAATCGTGCCCAAGCCGACCATGATGTGATAGCTGTAATAGAGCAGGGGGATATTATCGGGCAGATCTTCGGGTTTAAAGGCGTCCATTCCTTTGACTTCCGCCTCCCATTTTTGATAGGTCAGAAAACTCAACATTTTCGGAACGTGAATCGGATTATCGAGCCTTTTTTCCTTCATATTCGGCTGCCCGATCAAAACTATCGGCGCACCTTGTTCGGTTTTAAAAAGTCCTTCCATCGAAGCCAGTGTTGCCGGCTGGTGCACAGCCAGCATCTTGTTTTGCAGGTCGCCCGTCAACCCCATCGCGACGCTGGAAATAAAAGCGGCGATGAGACCGATCTTCAAAAACATCCGGCCGAATTCGACTTGTTTTTTTGACAAAACATAGAAGGCACCGAGCGCCGAGACGGCAAATGAACCCGTCACGCAGGCACCGAGTTGATTGTGCATAAATTGATAAACGGCCCATTCATTAGTCAGGAGCGCGAAAAAACTGGTCAGTCTAAAGGATCCGTCCGCCAGTTGTTCATAACCGACCGGTCGCTGCATCCAGGCACCCGTAACGATGATGAAATAACCCGAAGCCCAGGTGCCGACAAAGATCATAAAGCCCGCCAACCAGTGCAGATATTTGCCCAGACGCTTTTCGCCGAACAAAAATAAACCGATAAATGCCGATTCCAGAAAGAAAGCGAAAACGCCTTCCATGGCTAAAGTCTGTCCGATCACGCCGCCGGCAAACTTCGAGAACTTGGCCCAGTTGGTGCCGAATTGAAACTCCATCGGAATGCCCGTCACGACGCCGAACAAAAATGAGATCCCGAAGACCGTCGCCCAGAAACGGGCGGCGCGGTTATAACGCTCGTCCTCTTTCCAGAGCGCCAAAGTTTTCATAATGACGATCAGCGGCGCGAGACCCATCGTCAATTGCGGAAATAAATAGTGATACGTAATCGTAAAGGCAAAGTGAATACGGTCGAGTGTCAGTGCGTCCATTTTATGTTCCTTATAAACTTAAAAACTTTCCCGCCTTGTTCTACTGCATTTACATTCTAAGTCAAGCTATTGTAACTGTAATGTTTGAAGATATGAAAAAAGTTTTGCTTATAAGTAAGCAAGATTTTTATTAGTTATGCTTTATCATAAACAGGCAAGTGAGATAATAAAGAGTTGTTCAAAAATAAATTCAAACGCAAAACCCGGCATCGCAAACATAAAACGTTCGTTAATTGATACGACACACTCGTCAGACCGGACAAAACACTCATCAACTTGCCTGAAACATCATAAAGTCAGGCAAAACAGCGGTTGAGACGCATAAAACATTATAAACTTGCGCGAAACATTTGCTGAAAGACGCGAAACATCTTGAGCTTTGATAAAACATTAGTTCAGATACGCAAAACATCGTAAACTCTGATGAAACATCCGTTGACTTAGTAAAAACGTTGCGAAGTTTGCATGAAACGTTGATAAAGTTCCGCTAAACATCACGGAACTTACCCGAAACATCAAAAAGTTAAACGAAACAACTTATATTTTTTCTAAATCATATCGGCAGAGCTAAAAACTCAAAACTGAACGGCTATATAATAGATTGAAAAACCATCTTTCCAAAATAAATCCTTAACTTGCCCAAAACGGCAATAGAGTTAAGCTCCAACAAATATTCGTCACTTATTACTGTCACCCGGCACCCGGCACTTGTCACTTACATCTATTTCATCGAAATAAAAGAAGATAACGCTTTAATCGAAATAAAAAAGGTAATGCTTGCTATGGCATTACCTTTTTTGAGTTTGGATAAACATCCGATTAACGGTAATCGGTTATTGAACTTTCATGCCTAATTCTTTAACCAAAAAGCCGAAAACATCAGCCTGTTCTTCGATAACCTTGGCGGTCGGTTTGCCGGCGCCGTGACCGGCTTTGGTTTCGATGCGAATCAGGATGGGACGGTCGCTGGCGTTGGCGGCCTGCAAGGTGGCTGCGTATTTAAAGCTGTGAGCCGGGAACACGCGGTCATCATGGTCGGCGGTAGTCACCAAAACGGCCGGGTATTTCGTGCCGGCTTTGATGTTGTGCAGAGGGGAATATTTATAGTTGGCTTCAAATTCCTCCTTGATCCCGACATCGCCGTAATCGGATGTCCACGCCCAGCCGATCGTAAATTTCTGGAAGCGAAGCATATCCATCACGCCGACCTGCGGAATGGCCGCGCCGAAAAGATCGGGGCGTTGATTGAGAACGGCACCGACCAGCAGTCCGCCGTTTGAACCGCCGTTGATCGCCAGTTTTTTCGGATTGGTGATCTTATCTGCAATCAAAAACTCGGCGGCCGCGATGAAATCATCGAAAACATTTTGTTTCTGCTGTTTTATTCCCGCCTTATGCCACTCTTCGCCGTATTCCGAACCGCCGCGCAGGTTGGCAATCGCATAAACTCCGCCCATTTCCAGCCAGACCAGACGCGAAACGGAAAAGCCCGGCGTCATAGAGATATTGAAACCGCCGTAACCGTAAAGGATCGTCGGATTATTACCGTCGAGTTTGATGCCTTTTTTGTGAATGATAAACATCGGAATTTTAGTACCGTCTTTGCTCGGATAAAAAACCTGTTTGATCTCGAAGTTATTCGGATCAAACTCAACTTTGGCCTGCCGGAAAAGTTTGCTGGTGCCCGTTTTCATATCATAACTGTAGATGGTCGGCGGGGCGTTGAAACTTGAATATGAATAAAAAGTTTCGGTATCGTCCTGTCGGCCGCCAAAGCCGCCGGCCGTGCCGATGCCCGGCAGTTTGACATCGCGTAGGAATTTACCCGTCTTATCGTAGATCTTGATCTGCGTATAAGCATCTTTGAGATAATTCAGGACAAATTGATTATTGATCATTGAAACGCCCTGCAGAGTCTCTTTAGCTTCGGGAACAATTTCTTTCCACACGCGATCTTTAGCCGAAACGTCAACCGAGACAACTTTAGAACGGGTAGCACCTTTATCGGTTTGAAAATAAAAATTGGAGCCGTCATTGCCGATCAGCCCGTAGTTGGCATCGAGATTATCGATCAAAGCGGTCACCGGCGCATCTTTTGTTTTCAGACTTTTGTAGTAGATCATATTCTGCGGCGCGGTTCCTTTGCCGACATAAATGATGAGCCAATCGCCGTCTTCGGTGACACCGCCGCTGACGAAATACTCTTTGTTGTCGGGGCGCTCATAGATCAGGACATCCTGTGAGTTCGGCGTGCCGAGCTGATGATAATAAAGCTTTTGAAAGAAGTTCTGGTCTTTCATGGCCGTTGATTCATTGGCTTTCGGGAACGCGGAATAGAAGAATCCTTTACCGTCTTTGGTAAATGACGAGATCCCCTGGCGGCGTTTTTCCAGTTTATCCGGCAATTCACGGCCGGTATCGACTTCGACAACTTTCCATTCGGTCATATCCGAACCGGCCGAAGCCGTACCGATGGCGACGAGCTTGCCGTCATCCGAAAAGACCGTGCCGGAAAGGGCGACGGTGCCGTCGGTCGAAAGTTTGTTCGGGTCGAGAAATACGCGCCCCGTATCATTGATCGAATCGGCGATATACAAAACGCTCTGATTCTGGAGACCGTCGTTTTTGTAATAATAATAATGCTTACCTTGTTTAAAAGGCGACGAATATTTTTCGTAATTGAAGAGTTTGGTAATGCGGTCTTTGATCATTTGACGCTCGGGGATCTTGCTCAAATAATCATTGGTAATTTTGTTTTCCGAATCGATCCAGGCAGTCGTTTGGGGCGAATATTCTTCCATCCAGCGATACGGATCGGCAACTTTAATCCCATGATAATCATCGACCTGATCAACCTTTGCGGGTTTGGGATACTCAATTTTCTGAGCGGAAATGTTGGAAATCATAAATAAAACTGTAAACAGGGCAATATAGAAAAAGCGTGTCTGACTCTGCATATTTACCTCGATAGTGGAATTTAAGAAAGATGTAGAATGATTCTACAACGATTTGTGTTAAATCACATAAAGCCGAACGCCAGCGCCGGACAAAAATAAAAGAGACCGCCCTTTGCGGGACAATCTCTCTTATTTTTCTATCAGCTTTTTCGAAGCCTAGAAAATGAATCTAAAGCCAAAGCGAACTGCACGCGGAGCCTGGAAAAGCTGCGGCAGATTAAACCGCTCGTCTTTTTGTCCGGCTTGGTTAGCAAAGGCTAAGACTTTGGCCGAAGTGATCGAGCCGTTAAAGAACGCCTGGTCAATACAAATATCCGTGGTGCAGCCAAAATTGGAATATGGAATATCAATTCTGGTAATCGTTTCGCGCCGCGAAAGCTCGTTGGCCTGATTAAAGGCGTTGAGAACATTGATATCAAAAGCAACCGCAAACCGGTTATCACTGCCGAACCGATATTTATGCGTCATTCCCAGATCGGTTTGCGAGAAAGTGTGCAGACGTCCGAGATCGCCGCGTCCGACAACGATCTGTCCGGTCACGCCGCCCAGGCGGGCACGGGTGGTAACCGGCGTTCCGCTTTCGATCTGATAAAACATATTAAAATCGGTCGTATTTGTTTTGCTGCCAAACCATTTGAACGCATAGTTACCCGAAAACTTCAGGAAATGCGGTCGGTCGGTCGGAAGTCGTCCATTATCAGGCTTACCGTCCGCCGTATAGCCGAGAAACGGAAGGTCATAGTAACGGCTGACATTCGGGCTGTTGCGTCCGACACCCGGAAACGGCGAATTGGCGGCGCTGCGCTGGGCTTCATCAGAGCTGGCCGAGCCGCTGTAATTACCAAACAACCGGCTGTAAGTGTAGCTGCTGTTTAAAGAAAAGTCGCCGATTTGTTTTTGGATGCGAACTTCGGCTCCATCATATTTACGTTCGGCTTTGGGGGTTCCGGGATCTCCGGGCACGGCATATTTGCCGCACGCGGCTTTGGCACAAATACCGAATCCGGGGTTGCCGATATAGTAAAATTCATCTTTATTCGAGCCGGGGCCGTGATAACCGATGTCATCGATCGTCCGGTCGATCTGTTTGTGTGTAAAACGACCTTCGAGGATAAATCCCTTGCCGAAATCATAAGCCGTTCCAAACGTATATTCGGTTTGTTGAAATGGTTTGATGTCCGGGTCAATACGATTATCTTTCGGATCATTCGACGGGATGCGCTGGTCGGCACGGTTGATGTTATTGGCCAGCACGCTGTCTTTGGTATAAGAGAAGATATTCGGGTTGGTGATCAGGAATGTGTAAACAAGCTGCGTATTACCGCCAAAAGAACCACGTGAAAGTTCATATTTGAAACGGTCGAAGAATCGTCCGTAGCTTCCGAAAACTTTCCATTTTCCATTTCCCAAAACGTCAAAAGCGACACCCAGACGCGGAGCAAATTTGTCGCCCCAGCTGAACTTGATACCCGGTGCGCCGGCCTGGAAAGAAGGAATATCTTCACGTTCGATCCGAACACCGAGATTAAGTGTCAGCCGATTGCTGATCTGCCAGCTATCCTGACCAAAAATGGCTTCGTTCTTGCTGCTCGCCTTGCCGAATGCTCCGACTAAGGCTAAAGTTCCGACCCCGATCACACCACTGGCTTGTTCAGCCGGAGTTGGACGGGTCACGCCGTTGCGGTCAGTCGCCGATGCGGTCGGGCTGACATTGAAATCAAGTACGCCGGTGCTGACATAACCGCTATCGACATCATTACTGAGACCATTGTATTGATAACCCACTCTGAAATTATGTCGTCCGCCCAGTTTAGAAACATAAATTCCGGCAATGACGTCAAAAGTATTGCGAATCGAAATGTCTTTGTTAATGACATTATTGGTAGCAAAATTCGTGTAACCGGCGCCGCCTGCGGAACAAGCCGATTGGATACAGGTATATTGAGTGGCATTGGGAATTCCGTAAGAATAATTTCTGCCGTCACTGCTTAATCTTTCATTCAAATAGCCGCGTCCATAACGAACGTCCAGGGAGATATTTTGGGTCGGAGCATAAATACCCTCAAACCCGACATTGGTGGCCGCAACGCGCCCGCCCAGGGCATCCTGTGCTTTTGGATCGGGACCGCCCGCTGCGGTCGTAGCGCTGGCCAGGGTTGTATAAAGCGGGAAGACACCGGTTTGTTTGACCGGGTTATATAGATAAGTTCCGTTAACTGAGAATTTATCCGTTATCTGACCGTCAAGTCGCACAAAGTTATAATCTCTTTTAATTTTACTGTTAAAAACTCGCGCTTCGCCGGACGGATAGATCCAGTCCCGCTTGGCTTCAAGATATTGCGGCGACCCGCTCAGAAAATAGTAAAGATGATTTTTGATGATTCTGCCGCCCGTGTAAACCGACGGATAAGTATTCAGAAATCTATCCCGCAGCGGAAAGATATAGCGACCGGGAGCGCTTGCCGGCGTGGAGACGCTGGTGCCTAAAACGGGACGTTGATTAGAAGACAATTTGCTTGGCTCAAAACCCATTTCCACGGTGCCGTGAAAATCATCCGCACCGCGTTTGGTGACAACATTAATGACGCCGCCGGTGGCGCCGCCGAACTCGGCTTCAAAGCCATTCGATTTAACCTGGACTTCCTGAATAAGTTGAAACGGAACGTTGTTGTTATTGTTCAGGGTTCCGGTGCGAAAGTTGGTTACCTCCTGACCGTCAATGACATAACTGTTTTCCGAACCGCTCGCCCCGTCGATCTGAAAACCACCGGCCGTCGGTTCATCACGCACCGGCGCAGCCGCTTTCAGGGACGACGAAAAATTAGTTCCTTTGGGAAGGTTTTCAAGTGTTTTGGCATCCAGATCGGTTTGAATTTTACTGGAGGTCGGATCAATTGTAGCAATGCCTTCGGTCGTGACATTAACGACACCCGAGACGGCCGCTTTCAGTTCGACATCAAAAGTAGTTGCCGTTCCTAAATTAACATCGACATTGTTTCGGGTTTCCTTTTGAAAATTCCCTGATTCAACCGTCACTGTATAGAGACCCGGCGGCACTTGTTGAATCCGAAACGTACCGTCGCTACCTGAAGTAACAGTTCGATTAAACGCATTTCCCGAAATGACGATAGTTGCGTTTGGAATAACCGCTCCGGTCGAGTCTTTAACGGTTCCCTCAACCGTGCCGAACCGTTCCTGTCCAAAAGTCGTCATCGCAAGACAAACAACGAGTGACAAAAACAGGGAAATAAATTTTAATTCTTTTCTCATATTTTACTCCTTATAAATAAATTTGTATGAAGATTATTCAGCCTGAAACTTCTTCTTGAATTATTATTCCTGAATATATTTAGTTTTGGGTCGCTTAAAAATATTCACAAAATGGAAGTTGTGGTTGTCGGAAATATTCTCTCGGCTCTCCTCTTCTTCACATTATTTAAAAGTGCAAACATTGTGCCTGTTAGATTTATGATTTTGTTGCGGGGGGCTGTTTAAAAGTGTTAATTGGTCTTTTCTAAAGTTAATGACGGATTAGCAGTCAGCAAGAATTTAGACCGGAGTTTTGAAATTTATGTATAAAACCGAATAAATTACTCAAAAATCCATTTTCTCCAATTCCACATTTTGGAAGATTTTTTCGGCGGTGTTGGCTGATAAATAAAAAGAATCGCCTGAAAGTTGGTTAATCAGGCGATTCTTTTAGAAACAAATATCAATCGATCGGATTTTTAATTGTTTTTCGTAAAACCGGAAGCGTTTACGACATATTTTTGATAAAGATTCTCTCTTACTTTATCAGCTAAACCGGCATCGTATTTTGACAGCGTATCCATTTCCTTACGAGCCGCTTCGCGGTCTCCTCGTTCCAGATAGCTGAGAGCCAGATTATACAAAGCATAACCCCATTCGGGACGAAGTTTGACGGCTTCCAGAAAGGCTTTATGGGCTTCGTCTTTTTTACTGCTCTGGCTTAAAGCGACCCCGAGATTATTATGTAGTTCGGCATAATTGGGATTTAAAGCAATAGCTTTGCGGAAATTTTCGATCGCTTCTTTATTTTTTCCAAGTGCAAATAAAGCGACAGCGTAATTATTGTAACCGTGAACAAATTTAGGATTTAATTTGACGGCTTTAGCACTGGCCTCAAGCGATTCTTTGTATTTTTCAATATGATAGAGAGAGTTAGCCAGATTTGAAAAAGTAACTTCATCCGCTGGATCCAATTCCGTTGCCCGTTGAAGATAGGAAATGCTTTCCTTAAACATATTTCTGGCATTATAAACTTCACCCAACCCGGCATAACCCGAAGCATAATCAGGGTAAATTTCAATCAGATGTCTAAAAACACTTATTGATTCATCATATTTTTCAACATTTTTTAAAGCATTACCTAAATTAAAATGAGATTCACGGCATTGCGGAGCCTGGGCAATTACTTGTCGAAAACTCGTTATGGCCGCTTCATAATCTCCGTTTAAAGCTATTTTTACCGCCGAATTATTAAGCTCGATTAGTTCGGGAGGAATATTGGAACCGGATTTTTCAATAATCAAAGGAACGCGGCTGTCAGTTTTGAAATTGGTTGAATTTTGGGCATTAGAAATAGAAGAAAGAGCGATTAAGACAAGAACTAAGAATGTGTATTTCATATAAATTACTCCTTGAAACCGAAAAATTAAATCGGTTTGCTTTTGTATAAATTAAAGGACAGAACGCATTTGAATCGTTCATATTAATTTGTGAAAACTACACATCTTTCTATCGATCAAGCCGCCTGTAAGAGCGGTAAATATAAGTCAAGCCGCAAGACGGCTAAATTGTTCTTCAACAAAATGTTTTAAAGATTCGGTTGATGATTCATTTTTATAAAATTCATCCTCGTGGAGGATAGGCGCATTAACTAAAATATGCGGTGAGATATTCAAACGCTTTAATTTGTTATGCAAAGTCGTCAGATTTATCCCTAACAACTGCGCGGCTTTAGTTTGATGCCCGCCCGTGCGTTCGAGTGCGGATTGAACCAGATGAATCTCAAACATCCGCATTTCTTCGTGAAGATTGATGCCTTGGGTGATATTAACCGAGCGGACATAGCCGAGCGCCTCGATTTCTTCGATCAGCATCAAGGCAATATCTTTTAAAACATCAAGTTTTTGTTTGAACAATTTGGAATCAGTATTTTCAAAGTTATCCAAGCTTGCCAAGATGCTGATTTTGTTTTTCAAACTGTTATCCATTGGTTGCATAAGTTAAGCTCTCCTTATCTTTATAAATTGGGAGTATAGAAGTTTTTAGGAAAACTATTCGGCTATTTGAAGACCGGTATTAGCCCGCCGGCCTAAATGGATTTGATAGCGTTTGATTTTAGCGTTAAGTGTCGTATGTTTAAGATTTAACAGTCGCGCGGCGTGCAATTGACTACCGCCTGTTTGTTCAAGAGCTTGTTCAATAAGCAGAATTTCAAAACTTTTCACTTCATCATCAAAGTTAATTCCGTTTTCAATTTCAACTTTTCTCAAAGTGCCGAGCGATTTGACCTCATCGAGCAGTGCCAGAGTAACATCACGTAGAACATCAATTTTTTTATTAATCATATTTCCGTTTTTATTAAAGTTATTTTTCATTGCTATAAATACCTCCGATATACCTTGATCCTTTTTATCCATTTCAATCTCTTCTCGGTAAATTGAAAATAAAAATGTGACGAATAGGCTAAAAGTTGTGGCGAGACGTTTTCAATCGATGGGAAAATCTCCAATCTTTTGAATAAACCGGAATTAGTTGAAAACAAATTTATGGCAAATTGAGTTCAGAGCGTAAACAGACCGGGTTTTACCTTTTGTTTCAAATCCTGAGTTTAGTGTTAATAAAAAACGTCTGTAACAGACCCTAAGCCCATTAGATTTAATTTTTCATTATCTAACCGTTTCAGTTAGAATGATCTTTTATTTGTGGCTTTTAGGTGATTTATCAACTCTTTTCGTTGCTCTCAATTTTTAAAATGTTTACCGGATTTTGGGAGGGGATTTTCAGATAATTGAGTTAAAAATAGTTACATAACGGCAAAAATATGGTAAATTTTTAGTCCTATAAAAGGGGAATTGAGATTAGACGGAGGTTAAATTATGCCTTTACAAGTTTGTGCAACCGCTATGATGACGTGTAGTTTTGGGATGGCTCCCTCTTCTTTAATGGTATTGCCGACAAATCGGGTAATGACCAATAGTCAATTTGATGCAAACATTATGGATCATATACCGATGGTCAACATTATGCCGTTCGGGATGTGTACAAGTATTGCAAATCCGGTTGTTGCCAGTGCGACAGCCGCCGCTTTGGGAGTTCTGACACCGATGCCTTGTATTCCGGCGACACCATCCCCCTGGATAACCGGCGTGCCGAACGTTATGCTCGGCAATATGCCGACTTTAGATAATACACATATGCTGATGTGCACCTGGCTCGGAGTCATTACTTTTACTACCGCCGGCGAGTTTACTGTCAACGTTCCATAGCTGTATAAGGCAAAAAACATCTTTCCGGAAAATAATTATTTATATTGGTCAAGACTAATAAAAAGTGCGGCTGTGCAAGCCGCACTTTTTATTAGCGCCTCGCTAAAATACCGACACCCAACAGGTTTGTTGGTCTGTCGGCGTTTCAACAAACCTGTTGGGTATCTCAAATATATTACTGTCGTTTGTCTATTAACTATGAATGAAATGTCTTATTGCTAGTTTTGGGCTCGATCAGCTGCCGATTAAACTCAATTGAACTATGAGTAAACTTAATTCAATAACGAGCAAACTTGATTCAATAACGAGCAAACTCGATTTAAGAACGGGTGAACTTGATTTAGGAACGAGTAAACTCGATTGAACTATAATTAAACTTAATTCAGGAACCGTTAAACTTAATTTAGGAACGAGCAAACTTGATTTAACTATAAGTAAACTTAATTCAATAACGAGTAAACTCGATTTAACTATAAGTGAATTCGATTTAAGAACGAGCAAACTTGATTTAAGAACGAGAAAACTTAATTCGCTAACCAGTAAATTTGATTGGTAACCGGGGCTTATTAAATTTACCCACCCGAAACTATTTCAAAAAAATGTCTGCCGGACTGGCGGCGGATGCTGGTTTTACCTGAGATCGGTTTACAAGGTGATAGGTCATTGATTAACTCACGACACCAACATTTAAATATTTTCGAGTTTTTTTCGGAAAATATTCAATCTTTTGAATAAATTAATACTTTTACGCTAATCTGTTTTAATAAAAGGAATAGTTTTTTTCGACTCGAAGAATATCTTTAGAAACTTGTCATTTGTTGAACTCTTTGAGCTTTGCCATCGTATTTAATTGGAGAAGCAAATTATTTAGTTATTAAAAAATGATTTGGATAAGTATTTGTTAGAGCATTCTAAAATACATTTCATCATTTTAAAAGACCGTTTTGTCACAAATTCATTTGTCTAGCACGAGAATTGCGTGATATTTGAACAATATACAAAAAGATGGAAATACATTAAGTCCATTTTTTACGGTCAAATCAGGTATTAATAATACGAACAAAAATTTATTCGTAGTAGTTAAGCATTATGCGAAATCGTTTGAAGACAATAGGAGTTGTTATTGCCGCGTGGACTTTTTTCGCCCTTTTGTTTACTCCGCAAACATTTTTACTTAATACAAATTCAATAATCCCGCTAACCTGGTTTGAATCGTTTGTTTTTAACTTGGTGATATTTTACTTGTGGGCTTTGCTGACACCGTTCGTTTGGCTACTGGGTAAGTGGTTTCCGCTTGAAAATAAAGAGAGGCTCCATAATTTCATTAATTTACTTATTTTTGGTTTTCCGATTGCGCTATTGCATCTGGTCTTGCTCCAACAGGCAAATTATTTTTTACTCAGTTGGTCAAATTTATACATCAGAACTATTCCACTGACCTCTTTATTAATTGGAATGGGCGCAACCAATATAATGTTTTACTGGGTAATTATAATAGTCAGCCAGGCTGATATTTATTTTCGCCGCTATCATGACCGTGAACAGTCCTTAACTCAAGCGCAATTACAAGCTCTTAAGACTCAACTTCACCCGCACTTTCTTTTTAATACTTTAAATGCTATCTCGCAATTGCTTTACGAAAATGAACAGGAAGCCGAAAAGACCATTTCCCAACTGAGCGATTTACTTCGCGTGTCACTTAAAAGCGAACAGGAGCACGAAGTTAAATTGGTTGAAGAACTGGATTTTTTAAAGATGTATCTGGATATTCAACAAATACTTTTGCAAAACAGATTAAAGGTTATATGGAGAATTCTGCCGCAAACTCTGGACGCTTACATTCCAAATATGATTTTGCAGCCTTTAGTCGAAAATTGCATACGTCACGGAATCGCGCCCCGCGCTTCGGGCGGCACCATCAAAATTGTGGCGACCCAGGAAGATAAGTGGCTCACTTTGCGAATATGTGACGATGGACTGGGCTTAGGTTTTCATCCACAGCAAACAAAACAGTTTGGTATCGGATTGAGCAACACGAAAAAACGGCTTTATCATCTATACGGGGAAGATTGCGACTTTCAATTAATGTCCGCGGAAGAAGGTAAAGGTACGGTTGTGTTTCTAAAAGTTCCTTTTAAGCATAGTGATAAAGAGAAAATCTATGAAAATTCGCACCTTAATAGTGGACGATATGGAATTAGCACGCAGGCGCATTCGTCGCTATTTGAAAAAGGACTCTGAAATAGAAATTATAGGTGAATGCACCAACGGGCAAGAGGCGATAGCAGCTATCAAAGGGCTGAATCCCGACCTTGTTTTTTTAGATGTTCAGATGCCTGAAACAGACGGATTTAATGTGCTTAAATCAATCAGCGAAGAAAATAAAAATATGCCGACAGTTATTTTCGTCACGGCCTATGATCAGTTTGCCATTCGTGCCTTTGAGGTAAATGCTTTTGACTATCTTTTGAAACCATTTTCGGTTGAAAGATTGGAAAAGACTCTCGAGAGAGCAAAGGAACAAATTAAGAAACAGGAAACCGTCACTTCCGATGAGCGTCTGCTGACTTTGCTAAGTGAGCTAAAAGAAGAAACAAAGTATTTGAAACGTCTGGCGGTCAAGGAAAGAGGTAAAATTATATTTGTTCCGATCAATGATATTTATTTTATTGAAGCGCAAGGTAATTATTTGCAGCTCGATATGGGAAGTCATTCGCACCTGATTAGAATGCGTTTGCATCATTTAGAGGAAAAACTTGATCCGACAAAATTTGTCCGGGTTCATCGTTCAACAATAATAAATATTGATTGTGTAAAAGAAATGCAACCTTTATTTAATGGTGATCAAACCGTTATTATGAAGAGTGAAAAAAAGTTAACGATGTCCCGAAATTATCGTGAAAAATTAAGATCTTTAATGGAAGATTTTTGAAAAAAAATATTGAATAAGTCTCGATTTTTGGACTTTGATGTTATTAATTTTGTTTAAAAGTGGTAAAGTCCGCACATTTCCAATAACTTCTGACTCTGAAACTTAATAAGCGTTAACCTGATTGTTGCTATTTGAGTTATGATTTGACTTCGTTTCGGACTCATCTGACAGGAAATTTGGTGGAAACCAGAGACTTTTTTGATAAAGAAGAGTTTCCATTTCAGCTTTTGGCAAAGGTTTTGACATCAGAAAACCTTGTCCCATTTCACAACCTAAGTTTCTGAGCAGCCTTAATTGACTTTCAGTTTCAATTCCTTCGGCAATTGCTTTCATCTTTAAGTTTTTAGCCAGCGAGACAATCGTTTGCAGAATTCCTGAATTTTCTCCGTTTTCACCAACACTATAAACAAAAGAACGGTCTATTTTGAGCGTATCAAAAGGCAATCGATGTAGGTAACTAAGTGAGGAATATCCTGTTCCAAAGTCGTCAATGCTCAGTTGAACGCCGGTATTTTTGAGTCTTGTCAGAATCTCAATTGTCCGCTCGGCATTTTCCATGGCGATGCTTTCAGTAATTTCAAGCTTTAATGACGACGGTTTAATTTTTGAATTTTTGATAGATTGTTTGACTACTTCAATCAAACCGTCCTGAGCAATATGTTTGCCCGAAATATTGACGCTGACGATTAATTTACGATAGGCATTAGAGATTTTTTGCCATTTGGCTAATTGAGCAGTCGTTTGTTCCAGAATCCATTCGGTAATAGGTATAATCAAGCCCGATTCTTCGGCAACCGGTATAAACCTGGCGGGTGAAATAAAACCAAGTTTGGGATGATGCCAACGCAAAAGAGCCTCAAACCCAAGGATTTCACCATCTTGCAGGGAAATCAAAGGCTGGTAATACATAGAAAGCTCATTTCGTTCGATAGCAAAACGCAATTCTGCTTCAAGTTTAACGGATTCCAAAAAGTGTGAGCGAAGTCCAATATCAAAAACGCCGATGTTGATGCCTTTTTCCTTTGCATGGTGCATTGCTATATCGGCATCACGCAAAATGTCTTCAGGTTTTTTATGATCGGCATTAAAAGGTGAAATTCCAATGTTTACACTGGTATAAATTTTATGACCGCGCAAAGCAAAGGGTTGGGTTAATTTCTGAAGAATCTTTTTAGCATACTCTTTAGCATCGTCAATTGAGGCCAGGTCATTCAGTATAATAGCAAATTCATCTCCGCCTAGTCGGGCGACAGTATCTTCCAAACGAACTATACGCTGTAATCTTTTAGCCACTAATCCTAAAACTTTATCGCCAACAGTATGCCCAAGACTGTCGTTAATATTTTTAAATCGGCTCAAATCCAAGAACAAGACAAAATACTTATTGGAAATTTCAATATCTAATTCAAGTAATAATTTCAGGCGTTCAACTAAATAAGCCCGATTTGGAAGGTTGGTGAGAGCATCGTGATAAGCAGCGTGTTCAAGTGCGTCATTACTTCTTTGCAATTCATCACTGATACGTTCTTGTTCAGTAAGTGATTCAGCCAGTTCCGCCGCATGAAACTCTGCTTGTTCAGCACGAGTCCTTTCGGATTCTGCCTTTTCTCTTTGAGCTTGCTCGGCCTCTTCTGTAGAAGAAGTCATATCGGAAATAATTTTGCGGTAGTTGAAATAAGCAACAACAAAGATAACCAGAGTAATACCTGTTGTATAGAAATCCCCATCATTTATTAACTTAAATATAACCCCGGCTATTGTAGCTCCAGCAATTTGTGTAACTGAAATTGAGAACCCACCATTTTTCCATGCCTCCCAAAATTTGATGCCATTTTTAATTGACATAAAAGTTGAAATAAAAATTGAATTGGTTATAAATTGTGATGCCGCGAATATACCTAATGTAATAATCAGATTGCTTGTATTTTCAGGCTTAAAATCGAAACCAGTAAGTTTAGTAAATAAAGTCCATACTTGCCAAGAAATGCTTGTTGCTATAGAAAGTGAAGCGACGTTGAATGGTATTGTTAGCTTGGTGAAAACTGCCCCTTGTCGTTTGAGTGCGTAGCAAACAGCAGACATTTCAAGTACTGAAATAAAAACGGCTTCTTTCCCACCAAATAAAAGAAACGCCAAAAAAATTATTGAATCAGAAAAACTCAAACTAATATTAGTTCGTGGAAACAAAAGAGTCATTTTTGAAGCAGCTGTAAGGCAAAAAACTACAAGTATTATAAATCGCCAATCAAGAACTTTATCATCTAATTGAAGTAATGAAAGCAGCAAAGCAATACTACCTGCCAAGACCACCACTAACTTATAATAATAAAACAGTTTGTCTCGATTCATAAATTGGAAATATTTATTATAAATAAGGGCTTTCAAGTTGATTTTTCTCTGAAATTATTTGAAGAAGAGTCTTATGAAGAAGTGTGTTTGTCACACTGCTGAAGAGCATAACATATTTAAAGATAAAAATCTAGGATTTTGACACTTAAGAAAAATTAATCGGAATCAGTGGATACTTAGTATCCACTGATTATACAATAGTCAAACTCATTAGGTTTGCTAAACTCCCTGCTTATAATACTTATAGGAATAGTTATATTCGTATAGAAAATTTGATACTATAATTGGTGAAAATAAAGATTAATCGTAAGTGCTGCATTATAAGAAGTTATTGACATGTTAAATTAAAAAACTAAGTTAGGCATAAATATTGTAATACAAGTCAACTAGTAGAATTACTATATTTATTTATTTATGGAGAAAAGAATATGTCTGGTGGAATCGTAGGTTAATAGCTTAGCTCTAATTATAATGTGTTACAACCATAGAAAATGTTGTTAATACTTTGGCAAATCATTTTAAAAACATTCAATTGGCAGTTGAAAGTTTTAGTAAACTTTCAACTGCTTTTGGTAATACTCCCAAAAGATATTCAATGTCATCAATTGAATTATCTTTCCCAAAACTGAATCTGATGGCACCGCGTGCAAGTTCGTCATTTCGACCAAGTGCGCGGATGACAGGAGAAGGTTCAAGTGAGCCGGATGAGCAGGCAGAGCCGGTCGAAACGGCAATACCTTGTAAATCAAGGCTTATCAAAAGCCCTTCGCCTTCAATTTTGCTAAAAGAAATATTAGATATATTTGGCAGGCGGTTTTGGCGATTACCATTTAAAACAAGGTTGGACATTTTGTCCTTCACCCCTTTTTCAAAGGCATCTCGTAAATATTCGAGATGCCTTTGATATTTTGGCAGATTGTTTTGAGCTAATTCACAAGCTTTTCCGAGCGCAACAATCATTGGCACTGATTCCGTCCCGCCCCGTCGTTCTCGTTCTTGATGCCCGCCAATATTTTGTGGGTGAAGCCTGACGCTACGTTTAACAAAAAGTGCGCCAATACCTTTCGGTGCATATATTTTGTGCCCAGAAAGTGAAAGTAAATCACAATTTAATTTTTGAATGTTAATCTCAATTTTCCCAACCGCTTGCACTGCATCCGTATGAAACCAAATCTTTCTGCCCTTTTCGCGCTCTTCTTTTACTAGTTTTCCAATTTCTTCGATAGGTTGAATAGTTCCTATTTCATTATTGGCGGTCATTATTGAAATTAAAATTGTATCTTCACGAATGGCCTTCTTAACGTCTTCTACTCTAATTATGCCATCTTCATAAACAGGAAGAGTGGATACTAAGTAACCACTTCGCTCTAAATCCGCACAAACGCCATTAACTGATGAGTGCTCTATGGCTGAAATAATGATATGTTTGCCATATTTTGCATTAGCTTCAACCAAACCGCGGATGGCTAAATTATTGGCTTCAGTCCCACCTGAGGTAAAAATGATTTCATTTGGACGTGCGTTGATAAGGTTGGCAACTTGATGCCGCGCTTTATCAATTGCTCCTCGCGCCTCTTGTCCGAAAAAATGAATACTCGAAGCATTTCCAAACTTTCCAGTCAAATAGGGAAGCATAGCTTCCAAAACTTCCGGGTCAGTTGGTGTAGTTGCTGAATTGTCTAAATAAACTCTGCGAAACATAGAAATATTTTAAACTATATGGTTCGTTATCAAAACTGCAGAAACCTTTCGAGAGAGAAATTGGCAATTCGATGAATTTTAAATATCAAAAAAATGTAATTTCCATTAGAGCAACTGAAGAATTGTTTTTGGTCGATTTTTACACGGGGTCGATTTGGTTTTAATATTCGCTGAAATTTTTGCCGAATTTTGAACCACTCCTAAAAAGAGATCCTTCAAAATTATCGTTCTCTCCGATTTTGTCGTTTTCAGGTCTATTACGTTTTTCAACTGCAATTGAAATAGTAGGATTATAATGTTCCTGTAAATCTCCGGCTTTTTCAAATTTTTGTTCAGATTCAATGACCTTTATTTCATTAGTTAAATTCGGATTTGAATCAGTTGAATTTAAACTTGCCAAACGTGTTTTGAAATCTTCGAGAACTCTTGAGTTCTTTTTTGTTAATGTCATATTTAGCTCCATTTAAAAATGTTTTGCTTTGATTAAGAGTAAATAATTTTTGAATATCTAAAACTTATCTGTAGATTGCTAAATCTTGATTGAAAGTTCTCCAAATTAAGAAATAGGATATTTTAACTTAGTTTGAAGAACTCTCAATTAAGTGTGAGTTTCTGCAAATTTAGTTTAGCGAGCCTTAAATTTAGTATCTACCCCCGTAAACTAAGCTTAAGTTTCTCTAAACTAAATTTGCCTCTCCGTCAGCTTTGTTTGGGTCTTCAAAAATAAAGCGTGACGTTATGAGAATTAAAATTGAATGTGAGGTGATGAGGAGTAACTTGGTGATATTTCTTTTAACTGTCCATAATTTCTTTATGTGAACAAGAATTAGAAATTACCATCCCCGTAACCTAATGAATTCAATCGTGAAGCCATCTTAAAGTCTTTAAATCTAAAAGTCTTGAAGAAAATATTAAAATTTTATTAATAAAAATCTTAATAAATTCGTAGCTTTCATTTTTCACAAGTCTTAAAAAATTCTTCTATATAAATTCTTCTAGATAAATAAAGACTGAGGGAGGCAGATTGGTAGGTTGTATGAATCGAGTAAAAATATTTTTTATTTATGCAGACTTAAACCAGATTCATAAATAAAAGTCATAAATACATAGTTAAGCAAGAGGGCGATATACTTATCGAAAATGATCTTTTGCAATTTCGGTAGGAGTATGTTTGATCAAATTAGGCTAAACCTATTCGCCGTAAAAGAGATTCAAACCTAGAATCTGAATGTAAAGATTGCAAACGCGGATCGATTTTCAGCATAAAAAGATGGCTAAACTTAGAGTCAAAAGCCTTTTCAAGATATTCAAAAGCCTTATCATTCTTGCCTAAACTGCTATAGATTACAGCAATATCATATAAATCTATTGGTGCGTTCTGAAAATTATTGATTAACTCATTTAGTATTTTTAGTGCTTCATTATGATTATCAAATAGTGCTTGGATATAACAGTAAAGGGCAGTATTTTCTGTGCTTGAAGTAATATTTATTGCAATTAAAGCATTTTTTAAAGCCAAATCAAATTTTTTTAACTGAGCGTAGCTAAAGGCCAGAACATAGTGTATATTTCCGCGATTTGGAAGACTGCCAATATATTCCTCCACATTATTAATTGCTTTTTGATATTCTCCCATCATCATTAGCTTTGTTGATAAATTGGAGTATGAAATAATATGTGGACTTAATTCAATGGATTTGTAATGGTGATCAAGTGTGGATCGAAAATCTCCAACCGCTATTAAATAAAGTGCATAATGAGCATGAGCAAACCAACTATTTTGATTTAGCTCAACCGCATATTTTAGGGATTTTTCTGCTCCAGCTAAATCCAATTCAAAAAGTTGTAAATACCCATTAGCTGCGTGTGCTTCCGCTAGTCCTTCATCAATCTTTAATGCCTTTTGAATAGCCATTCTGGCTTTTGAAACGGCATCTGAAACTGGTATGAAGTAGGAATTGGCAAGATGGGTATAAGCATAAGCAATTTGAGCGTAAGCAGGCGCAAATTTAGCATCTATTTTTAGAGCTTCATTAAAACAATCAATTGCTTTCAAAAGCCCCTGTTTGGTTCTTGTATCTGAAAAATGCTGACCTTTCAAATAATACTTGTAGGCATCCGAACTTTCAGTTGATTGTTTGGCAAGCTGTTTTGTTTCAGATTTGGTTAATTGAATTTGCAGTTTATCGGCAATTGCTACGGCAATTTCCGTTTTGGTTTTGAAAAGGTGTTCGATTTGGCAATGGTATTGAGTTCCCCAAATATGTGAAAGGTCGCTGACTTTGACTAGTTCGACCCTGATTTCTAATTTCTCGTCAATTTCAATAATGTTTCCAATCAAAAGCGAATCTACACCCAATAAAAAACCGACTTCGCGCAAATTCGATTGTTGATCTTTGTATTGGGAAACCGCATTGTAAGAAATCACTTTTAATTGAGATATGTTTGAAAGATTTGAAATCAGGCTGTCGGTAATCCCTTCGGCTAGATAATCAAACTTTTCATCGTTGTTTTTATTAACAAACGGTAAGACCGCAATTGAACGTATTTCTGACGGTTCGAGTGAGCGATTAGCTGACAAAGTCGAAAAAACATTGGAATTGACTTCTGTAACCGGCGTAAGAAAGCAATATCCACGCCCGGAAATGGTTTCAATATGTTTAGTATTAAAAACTCTTTCTTTTAATACTCGCCGGAGAGCAGAAATATGCACTGCCAGATTGTTTTCTTCAACAAAACTGTCCGCCCAAACATTTTCAAGAATTTCATCTTTTGAAACCACTTGTCCTTGATGCTTAATAAGGTACAAGAGAATATCAAAAGCACGGGGACTGAGCCGAATCAAATTTTCGTGATGTAGGAGATTTCTTGAATTTATGTCGAGATAAAATTCCCCGAATTTATAGTTTTTATCCATTATTTTGATGAAGGACAGCATAGTAGCATAAAATTATATGAAGAAAAAGAGTATTTTTTTCGTCCAGGCTTTCTGTTTTCAACGGCTTAGTGCCGCTTATTTTAGGCTAGATAAAGCCTCGCCGACACAAGCAAATCGTCCAGCTTGAATGCGATAAATAATGGCGATTACTATAAAGAGAAAGAAGATGAAGAAAATTCCGCCAAAAACGAAATTATTACAAGCAAATTACACAATTTGCTTGTCGCAAAGTGAACTTATCTTGCTCTAGCTACGTTCATAAGATAAAGTAAAACGTAGAGAAAACTTATTGCATCTAACCGCAACAGACAAGTTTTATAAAGGAATATTAAAATGGATTTTGCAACTAAAGAGATTTTTAAGCGCTACGCAAATATGATCACGGGAAAAACAATGGCGCCTGTTTTTCTGAATATTTTGGTTACCAGTGTTTGCGATATGCGCTGTACGCATTGTTTTTTTACTGAAGAATTGGATGATAGACCGCGCAAAAAATTACAGATGAAAGCTGATGAAATCGGCAAAATCTCTGAAACTCTGGGCGGAAATCTCGGTGTTTTAGTTCTGGCAGGTGGCGAGCCTTTTACGCGTAAAGATTTGCCGGAAATTGTTCGGCACTTTTATGAAAACAACAAGCTTGATTCGGTTTACTTGATGTCAAACGGTCAAATTCACCAGCGTATTTTTCCTGACGTGACGCGAATTATGGAAGAATGTCCGAATCTAAATGTGACGGTGGCGCTCGGCATTGACGGAATGAAAGACGCGCACGAAAAAATCCGGCGCAAAGAGGGAAGTTGGGACAAAGCGATTCACACGGCGCGAACACTGCAGCAGATGAAGCGGGAACAGTTTCCGCAGCTTGACATTCAAACCTGCACCTGCGTTATGCATTCCAATGAAGACACAATTTTCGATTGGTATGACTTTTTAAAATACGATCTGAAACCCGACAAAGTAAATATCAATTACATTCGTCCGCCTTCGGCTGACCCGATTGAATTGGAATTTGACCACAAACGTTACGGTCAATTATCGCAGATGATTTTGGACGATACGAAAAATGCCGTGTTAAAAAATAATTACGGCGGAAAATCGGGCTATTTCAAGGCTGCCGTTGATATTTATATGCACGATTTAATTGCCAAAACTAAAGAAGAAGGCAAAGCACAATTGAAATGCTATGCCGGAAGCGCCGGCGCGGTCATTTATGATAATGGGGTCTTGTCCTCATGCGAGAACAAATCGGACGTGCTGAATTTGCGCGACTATGATTGGAACTTTCAGGCTGCCTGGAATACCGATTTGATGAAAGAGCGTCGCAAAGAAGTCGCTAACGGTTGTCATTGTACACATGAATCGAACTGTTTTTATCCGAGTCTGCCGCTGAATCCGGGACATTTGGTTAAAATCAAACGGCTTGAAGGACAAATGAAAAAAGCCGCCAAAGAAATGAACAATAGACCGCAACCCGAAAGTGTTGTCGTTAAAGCATCATAAAACTTGTGAGCGGCGTGTGCCTTGCCGCTCCGGTTATTTTAAATGAATCAGAACACACCGAAAATACTCATCATCTCATCTGACACCGGCGGCGGGCACCGCTCGGCGGCGCAAGCTCTGGCGGAAGGCGTCAAGAAATTTTGGCTGGGTGAATCGGTGGCGGTTCGCATCATCAAAGCGGTTGAAGAATCTCATCACATTACCGACAAACTCGTTAAAGTTTACAATTGGGTGTTGCAAAATAAACAGCATTGGATGAAATATCTCTATTGGACGATGAACAAAATTCGTCCTGAAACCCGCGAGTTTTTTATGAAACGCTGTATCGGGTTTTGTCGAGAACAATTTGAAAAATGGTGTCCGCATATTGTCGTTAGCGTTCATCCGCTCACACAGCATATTTTTGCCCGAATTTTAAAGGAATTAAATCTGGCCGACAAAATCCCGCTTGTCACGGTTGTTACTGACCCGTGTTATGGGTTTTGGAAAGGTTGGGCTTGCAATGATGTTTCTCTTTATTTAGTTGCCAATGAAGATGCGCGGCGGCAGTTAATCGATTACGGTATTTTGCCTGAAAAAATTAAGATTTCAGGCATGCCGGTGCATCCGAAATTTCACGAGGTTAACGAAAAAGATGCGCAGAATGCCAGAAAAGCGTACGGTTTAGACGAAGAGAAATTTACGGTTTTTGTCAATGCAGGTTGGATTGGCGGTGGAAACATTCCAAATATTTTTCGTGAACTTGTCCGCGGCGAACTCAATGTGCAGGCGATTTTCTTAGCCGGAAAAAATGAAGAGCTTCGCAAAGAGGCCGAAGAACTTGCTAAAACGGCTAAATTTCCCGTTAAAGTCATCGGTTATTCGGATGAGATCGAGAAATTAATGCAATCGGCAGACGTCATGATTTCAAAACTCGGCGGTTTAACGACCTTTGAAGCGCTGGCCTGTCATTTGCCGATTATTGCCGATACGACCACCCCGCCGATGCCTCAGGAAGCAGGAACGGTCAGCCTTCTGGCTAAACGTGGCGCGGGTATTTTACTGGAAAAAGCGACTGATATTGTGCCAACCATTCAAAGTTTGGTTAATAATTCCGAGAGATATTTAAAATTAAAAGCCGCCGCCAGCGATATGACGGTTCCAAATTCAACCCAAAAAATTATTGAGGAAATTGCGGCCCTTTTGCCCAAGAATGAAGAAAATCTACCAATATCAAAAGTTGTTACGGCAAATTAAATTCTTTTCTCGCCACTTGTCACTTTCTCACAATTTCATTACCCTTTTTAAGTTATAATAATTTTCAACAACTATATTCGGAGAAAAAATTTTGAGTCTCTTACTTGAAGGAAAACGCGCATTTGTTTCCGGCGGTACACGCGGAATCGGCGCAGCCATTTGTGAAATCCTCGCCCGTGAAGGCGCAGACGTCGCCTTTAACTACCATTCCCGTGAGGATCTAGCCGAAGAAGTTAAAGGTAAAATCGAAGCTCACGGCAGACGGGCTTTATCTTTTAAGGTTTCCGTGACAGATCGTTTTGGAATGAAGCACATCGCGCGTGAAATCAAAGAAGCTTGGGGAGCCATTAATATTTTGGTTAATAACGCCGCCGTCAATAAACCTGATAATTTCGCCACGACGACCGATAAATCCTGGGATTGGGTGGTTGATACAAACGTCAACAGTCTTTTCTCGGTCACCAAACCTTTTTATAAACAAATGATTCGTGAGCGAAGCGGTTCAATTTTGAATATCACGTCGGTCGGTGCCATTCGCTCGCTTCCGACATCAGTTCATTACGCCACGTCGAAAGCCGCCATGATCGGGTTTACCAAATGTCTTTCGCGCGAAGCTTCTAATTTCGGCATTACCGTCAATGCCATTGCCGCCGGAATCTTTGATACTGATTTAGGTCACACTTTGCCGCAGAGACTGCTGCAGATGCACGATTTTTGGGTGTCCAAAGGCAGAGTCGGGCAACCCTCAGAGCTGGCCGAATTTGTCGCTTTTATGGTCAGCGACCGCAATAGTTTTATGAGCGGTGAAGTTGTTATTGTTGACGGCGGCGCGATTACCTAACTTGTCCTTTGCCCTTCGTCATTAGCCATTAACAGTTAAAAAAGTTCTCAGTTTTTATCCAATAACAAAGGACTAATGTGATGTAAGGACAAAGTCCGAAGAGATGAATGTGAAATTGAATTTCAATTCTAATTTATTGAAAATAAACCCTTTAGCTTGACAGTGAGATTTGTTTTTGCTAATCTTTTGAGTGTTGAAATAAATATTCGCGGGAAGGTGCATAACATGGCAAGAGCAGAATTAATCGAAAACTTAAACAAGGCGCTGAGTTTAGAGCTTTCAGGTGTTATTCAATATTCGCAGCATAGCTATTTGGTAACCGGAACGGATAGAGAGGTTTTCAAAGAATTTTTCCGCGATCAAGCCGGAGAAGCCCGCGACCATGCTGAAAAGCTCGGCGATAAGATCGTGGCGCTTGGCGGTGTTCCGACGGTCGAACCCGGAATGATTCGCCAATCAACTGAATTATTGGAAATGCTCAAACAGGATTTAGAACTCGAACGTGAGGCGATGGCCGTCTATATGTCGGCGTGGAGTTCTTGCAGTGATGAAGATCTGCCGCAAAAATTCTGGCTTGAAGGTCAAATTGCCGATGAGCAGATGCACATCGAGGAGCTTGAAAAATTAACTTCCGAACGCAAGTCCAGTATAAATTCGGAAAGAATTGTGCTAAGACAAATCAGCTAAGTAAATTTTTAATCATTTGTAATTAAAAATGAAAAGGGAAGTAAGTTAAAAATACTTACTTCCCTTTTCATTTTTCGTTTAGGAGAGAATCTTAAGCTACACTTGGAAAGGCGATCACATTTGTCAATGCAGAACTGTTTTCTTTCGGCTTTTGGCTGTTAAGTTTATAACGCGCCGCCGCAATTATGTGATGCAGATCATCAAGTAATTCAGCATCCAGACGCATTGTCTTCTGGGCGCACCAGCCTAAATTTTCGGTAAATGTCGAAAGTTTGATAACGGCTTCATCATTTTCGATGACCACCTCAACTTTTTTATCGTTATTAATTGAAGGCAGAAATTGTGTTGCAGTATTGGTTTGCATAAATCTTTAATGAAAAGAAATTGAAAATCAATTTCAATAAGGATTATGGCGAAAAAAAATACTTTCGTCAAGTTTTCAAAAAGAGAAATCGAGGGCAAAAGTATTTTTTATTTCAGGATTTATTTTTTAGCCTTCCATTCGGCGACAGTTTTCTCAAAGTTAGCCGTGTTGGCCGCCGGAGTTGCCGCTTTACCGACTTGAATAGCTTTGTCGCCGGCTTCGATGGCTTCCTTGGTTTTGCCCATTTCATTGAGTAATCTCGCCTTCGCGGAAAGATTTCCGAAAGTTTCCTTGATCGAAACTGATTTATTGAGCCAGCCCAGCGCTTCATCGTAATTAGCCGAGAGTTTGGAATTGAGCACAAAACCTGCGGCTTGATTCAATGGCCGCATGTCGTCGGCTTTGGCATTAGTAGCGGCATCACGCAGTTTAGCGAGCACGCGCGCATTAATGTCACCGACATTAACCGTAAAAGGAGCCGCTAAATTTCCCCAACTAAGCAGAACCTTGGTTGAATTGTTGGAAATAGATTCAAACTCATACATGAGAGTCTCACGAGGCGCGGCTAAAGTGATGGGGGCCACTTTTACCCGGAGCGCATCCTGATCGACTTTATAAGTGAAAGCTCCCCACTCGTTATTCACTTTATTGAAAATCAGTATCCATTCAGTTTTACCCGGAATGGCAAAAAAGCCATACTTTCCGGCGGGCAAAGGTTGATCGTTGATTTTTACATCAGTGGAAAATTCGATGGTGGTGTTTTCATTAGCCCCGGTGCGCCAAACTTGTCCGTAGGGAACCATACACGGACCGGTTTGATTACCTTTTTGAATAACCTCGGTTGTTTCACACCCGTAAATTGCTCGGCCTTTCACGTTCGGGCGATGATAGACAATGCTGATCTTTGAATCACCGACGGTTTGCGCGATCTCCTGGGCATTCGATTCCTGGGGCAGCGTTACTTGCCCGAAGATATTTGAAGCTAAAAACAGCATCGAAATTCCGATTAAAATAAATACTTTCTTCATATTATTTCTCCAATTTTGATTTTGCTTGTTGTAAAAAATTATTCAGCATTTTGCTGATGTGTTTGGACATTTCCTGACTGATAATATTTTCGTTGGCCACGACGGCTAAGAAATGAAGCTGAGTGGCTTTTTCACGCCGGAGTTCAACCATTTGCAGTAGGCGCACAACCGTTTTGTTGGCCCCTTTGACCAGATAATCAGCCGAAAACCGCAGAAAATTCTGTTTCTCGGTTTTGGCCGGCAGCCATTCGATAAATTCATCGGTATCAGCCGTTTTTTCGACCAAGAACTCTTGCTTGATGGTACCTAAAACGGGAAAATCAACCCGAATTATCCAGCGGTTTAATGTGTCGGACAGAGATTTTATACTTTCGACACTGCTCATTAAGGTGACAAAGTTCTTGGGATCTGAAAAAAAATCCCGCACATTTTCTAAAGTGTTTTCGATCTCGATCTGGTCTTCGAATCTGGATTTAATGACGAACATAAAGCTTAAAATGCTCCGTTAAATAGGATTGAATTAAAAAATGGCCGCGTCGTCGAGCGGAAAATTCCGCGGAAAAACGGTTCATCTGCAAACATTATAACGTGACCGGCGCCGCTTGGCTCATCAATTAAATAAGCCGTCCCTTTCAAAAGTCTCTCAGTGTTTCCTTCCCAGACAAAACCGGAAATAGTTAATGGCAATTTGGGTTTTGGTTCAAATAATAACGCATTATTGCCTTCTTTTGAAAGACGGAAAAAATAACCTGAAGAAAGCAGCACAGGCAAAGTATCTTCATTGATGCCATAAGTCAGATAAGTCGTATGGTCAACGGTCGCCCGCATGATCGCGCCCGGCACGCCTTCGGGGACTTTCCCGGCATTGGCCGAAGGTGAAGCGATGGGGGGCAGCACGGGCGGTGCGCCGTCGGCTTTATCAAACTTCAGTTCCTGATTGGGCGTTGGCTCGGGAATCGGCGTCCTTGATCGGGTTTTTGGTGTCGGCGAGCCTGAAGGCCTTGTTTCAGCTTCTTTTCGTTCATCAACTTCATCATTATCGACATTTGATTTCTCTTCATCTTCATCGCTTCCGACCAGTTTTGAAGAACTTAATCCGACGTCTTTGAGCGCTGCAAAAACTGATGCGCCGCGCACCGTGATGAGCGTTCCGCCATTTGCGATCCAGGTTTTTAGAGCCGAAACACCGCCGCTGCCGAATAAACTGAAATAACGTCCCGCCGCGCCGTCCGGCATGATTAAAACATTGTAATCTTTTAATCGTCCGGCCTTAATATTGCTAACCGTCATGGGCGTAAAATCGATTCCGTAACGATCGAGCGTCCACCACATCGAACCGAAGCTTGTCTGTTCGACGGCTTCATCGGCCACAATGGCGATGCGCGGAGCTTGAAGCGCATAGACGCTTTCGCCCCCGACGGGTGTATCGCCTTCTTCGCTGTAACCTGAATTAACAGCCGTGACATTAACGCCGAGCTCCCGCGCCAGACGCGCCACGGCTTCGTGGATGGCTTCCGTGTTGCGCGTTACGCGCACGACAAAACTGCCGCGTTTCCAGTTTCGATTGCCGGCGTTCATCTGTTTAGTTGTGACGGAAACCCGGAAGCCTTCTTTTAAAAGGCGGATTGCCATCACCGCTGCCGTATCGGTTTCGTAGGGAATGATATACGCAATTTGCGCCCGTCCGGTGACGGAACCTTGTTTGATTTGTTTTAGATAATCCGGCGAAACCGGCGTCGAATTTACGTTTCCCGTGTCCTCCGTCCAATAGGCTTCAACTCCAAAAGCCAAAGGCAGTGACCAGGATGTAATGTCATAAAAACCATAATCCTCTTTCGTTTGATTTTTGCCGCGCATTTCATTGCGTTTGAAACGCGCCATGTTATCATCGACAAAGGCTTTATCCTGCGGCGTATCCTGTTCGAGAAGCGCTTTGACAAGTCTCTTTTGCGGTTGACTGAGATCAATAATAAATGCGCCTGCCGGAAATGTTCTGGAAACCGGCGGCGAATTCTTTTGATCGTAGCTGTGAGCGGCTGAAGAATTAAAAGAGCTGCCGGCAAGGGTTACCTCAATCTTCATTCTCTGCAGAACTTCGATCATTTCAGCTGCTTTAACTCTGTCTGAACTTGGAACACATATAATGCGCTTCATCTTTTCGCCGGCGACTTCCGCCATTGCCGTACGGCGATAATCGTAGTAATCCTGAAGGCGGGCGACCCGGTTTTTAGCGGCGGTTTCGAGCGTGGTCATCGAAGTCACGAAATGTTTGGCGATTGCGCTCCGGAAAGTAATGATCGTGCCGTCGTCACGCATCCAGCGCAAACCTTTGAAACCGCCGCCGTCGGTTTCATAAGTCATCGCTGTCGCGCCGTTTAAAGCCGGAAAAGAATCCCAGTAACCGACATAAAAAAGATCGAAAATATCTCGGGTATAAAAGTCCCATTTATTGGCATCGAACCTGGCCGCATTGGCACGCCCGAAAACATCGAGCCATTTATTGGTGATCGGCTGCGGGAAATTCGGATTTATCGGCAGCGCGTCAGGCGGAAAGAAATACTGTGAAGGCTGCCCGTGATGATCGGCCGAAACCTGCGGATTCCATTCAAAAAAAGCCTTTTCCATATTGTGCGTTTCAACCTGCGTGGCGGCGACATTATCGCGGTTCAGATCAAAACGAAAATGATTAAGGCGTCCATAGACAGACCACGGCTCGCGATGTTCGAGCGCGGCGGGACTCGCATCGCCGACGGCTACCGAATTATACCAGGTCGCAAATCTTTCGTGTCCGTCCGGATTTTCGCCGGTCAGTATGAGCGTGACCGTGTTTTTCAAAACCTCCTCGGTCGCCGGTTCATTTGAGGCGGCGAGCTGATAGATAACCTGCATCATCGTTTCGAATGAAGCCGATTCATTGCCGTGAATGGTATATGCCAACCAGCAAATAGCCGGGTTGTTTTGAATGATTCGGTTGGCTTCGCTCGCGGAGGTCTTTCGCGGATCGGTCAGACGTGCATTGTCGGCTTTTATTTCATCCAGCCGGGCCATATTTTCGGGCGAAGAAATAGCGACAATATGCTGCATCCGGTGTTCACTGGTTTCCCCAATATCAAAAATTTTTACGCGGTCGGGCGCGGCCTTAGCGATCGATTCGATGACTTTTTCCATTTGCGCGTAGGTCGTGTGAAAATCGCCGACATCATAGCGCAGGATAGTTTGCGGGCGCGGAACTTCCGGGCGATAACCGCCGCGGGTATAAAAATCAAATTTCGGAATATCCTTTGACTCGAAATTTTGCGCGTAAACGGAGACAAAACTCAATAAAAATAAACCGATAGCCAGCCAAACAGATTTAATTTTCATCTGATAAATGATTTTCAATTTGTGAATTGAGAAAACTTAAGTAAATATTACGTTTAATACGGAGAAAAGGCAAAATGGTTTCTGAAAGAGCAGAGTTACAACTTGGGATTTGTCCGCAATGTCATCAAAAACATTTAAAGGATTGGAAAGAATTAAATTCGGATGAAAGATTTGTCGCCGAAAGACTGCCGATGAGTGCGGAATATTCCGCTCAAGAACGGGAGCGCCATTTATATTGTACGAATTGTTGGTTTGAATCAAAATCCGGTTCGACAATGGGTTAAACAAAAGGCGGAAACTAAAATGACAGACGAAAATAAAATTCAACAAATCGATTCGACCAAAGAATTACATCTGTTGGATTTTATTTTTTCGGCCAAAGGAACAGTTTTCCGCAAATTTCTTCACATCATCTTTAGCATCGCCCTGCGTCTGTTCTTTCGCCGGATCGAAACTCATAATGCCGAACAGGTGCCGAAAGACGGCGCGATTATTTTCGTGCTGAATCACCCGAACGGTTTGGTCGATCCGGGGCTTGTTTTCTGCGCCCTTCCGCGCCGCGTTTCATTTTTGGCAAAATCCACGCTCTTTAAAATTCCGGTAGCCGGTGCTTTGATTCGGGCCGTTGAGGCGCTGCCGGTTTACCGGCGGGTGGACGCGGGTGAGGATATGTCAAAAAATCTCGAGACCTTTCGGGCGGCGCAGGAATTATTGGCACGCGGACGCTGCATCGCACTTTTTCCGGAAGGCGTTTCGCATGATGAAACAAATCTAAAGCCGATCAAGACGGGCGCGGCGCGAATTGCGCTCGGGGCTTTGGCATTTGGAAACGGTGATAATGAACTGGCCCGCAACGGTTTGAAAATTATGGCGGTCGGGCTTTTTTATACTTCAAAAACGGCTTTTCGGAGTGAGGCTTTGATTCGTTTTGGTGAAATTTTTGAAGTCGGGTCGGTTCAATTAGATGAAAATGGCGAACCGCCGCGCGAGGCCGTTCAAAATTTAACGGCGAAAATTGAAATTGCGCTTAAGGATGCCACACTAAATACCGAGAACACGGAAGATCTAAACGCTCTGACGAAAGCGGAAGCCCTTTTTTCATCGGTCTATGAAACGCTTTTATTCAAGGAAACCCTGACGCAAACCTTTTCAAGGCTGCGGGACTTTGGCGAAAGATTTAACTTTCTGAAAACTCAGAATCCCGAGAAACTTTCTCATTTGCGCGAAAAAGTGGCGAAATATGAAAACGATCTCCGGCGGAGCGGTATGACGCTCGAAGGTTTATCGGTGCTTCAACATCCGGTTTGGTATGTGATCAGACGTTTGATCCTGCGGAGTATTTTGCTCACCTTGCTCGCGCCTTTTGCCATCGTCGGCGCGTTTATCCATTCGCCCGCCTTTGTTTTTGCCAATTTTATCGGACAAGTCTTCAAAACTCACGATGTCGATACGGCCGGTTCGACCGCCAAGATCTTAGCTTCGATCGTGCTGATGCCGCTGACATGGCTGATAATTGCGATCTTAACGTTTTTCTTTTTGGATTGGCGTTTTGCACTCGGGTCACTTCCGGTTTCGGTTGTTTTGGGATATGTGGCCTTGCGCGTTTCCGAAGAACTGGTGGATCTAAGAATTTGGCTCAAATCGGCATGGCTCTTGTTTCGTGAACGCGGATTATTCTTGCGTCTGCTCATTCGCCGCCGGAAATTAAAAGAAGAAATTGAAAATTTGATTACTGAAAAATAAATCGCGCCGTGACAAATGACTAGGTTAGATAAATAAATTGCCGCTGGCTTTAACCAGCGGGTCAGTTAGATCAAACAAACCCGGCTTTAGACCAATGGCATTAAATTAAGCGAAGTCCGACACACAATAGGTTTGTCGAAAACTTAATATCATTGGGATTTAGCCCAATATATTTAGATTATTGACCATGCTGCCTCGCACACGAGGTTGATGTTGCGTTCCGCAAGGCGACCGTCACGTTGCGCAGACGGTAAATTGACATTAATTATTTGAAGCCGCTGCCGTTTTATCGGAAATTTGCTTGCCGAAACAAGTATTTGAAATCGTCAAAAAGTTCTTGCTGTCGGTAAATCCATAGTCCTCGCCATTCCATATTCGCAGTTTATTTGTCTCTTTATCCAATTCGGCGGGTGAAATATGGGGGTATTGAGCAAGCCATTCCGAACAGGCTTGTGTTTTGATGACGTGCCGCGCATAAGCGCGAAGTCCAAACATCTTTGTAAAGACCGATGGATTCAGAGCTTCGTTCAAATGATCGGATATAAAAGGTTTGAGGAGCATCTCCGGCATATTGAAATCTTCATTGACGAGCCAGACGCCGTTTTTGAGTTGTAAAACGGCCGGTCTGGTGATGTTGCCGAGCTTCAATTCCTGTGTTAGACCTATATAAAACTTTAGTCCGACATAGTTGGAAAATAGATCGGCGTTGGAGTAAACGCCCGAAATCCATGTTCCGAAAATTGTCCGCTCGGTCTTCTTTCCCCAACTGACGGCTTTGGCGGTCGCTTTTGAGTCGGTTGCACCTTTTTTGACTGCCTCTTCGTATCGTTTGAAATATTCATAACCGTCCTGAAACAAATGGGCGATCTTGTCGGTTCCAAACTGTGAATCATACATATTGACAGTTGAAGCCAGACCGAGATAGCTGGTCGGGAGAAACAGAAATATCGATTTGCGGTAGCTTATCCGGTAGCGAACGGTAGCTTCGCGGAACTGGTGCGATTCGAGCCAGCTGCCCGAACTGGTAAAGGGCGGAATGCCGGAGCCTAAGATATTATAAATTTCTCGCGCTACCGCATCCCGCGAACGCAAATATTCAAGCCGCTGACGGTTTTTATCCGGCGTATCACACGGTTTGTTCGGATCATCCAGACAGCTCTGGCGCAATTTGATCTCCGCATTTACTTTTTCGACCGATTTTCTGAGGACGCTTTCCGTATATTCCGAAACTTCCTGCCCGATGTCCGCCAGCGGCTCAGGCGGCAGATTATATTGGTCGGTCTCAAAGGCAAAAGTTGATTGCATGAGCAATCCGGCGCATAAAAATAATGTTAAGATTTTATGTAAATTCATTTTCCGTTCTCCAACACTTTTGTTAAAGATCTTGTGATACTTCCGGCCATGTTATGCGGGAGCGATCCCCACGAAGTTGTTTCCCCGGCCGCGATCAATAAGCCGCTTCGCCTATCGAAAACACGGAAAACGTAGCGGTGAGTGAGGAGTGAGAGATGTACGAAGCCGATTTGAATGGACAGGTCGGCATTATTTTTGTCTTCGGTAATCGAAAGATGCATTTTTTGCCATTCCGAAAGTTTTAGCAGTTCTTTTTCAAGATTTTGAAGTGAAGGATTAAGCGAGCTTTTAGAAAAGGAAATTGTTCGCGCCGAATTCAGAACATCGGTGGCCGTCAAAGGTTTATTCTCGGTAACTGAACCGTTCGATGTTTGAACGGATTGAGTTTGGTCGGATTGAGTTTTGGATTTTTCGACAATCAGCGTGATAACTTCGTCTTCAACCCTGGCTTTTTTGAGCTCGATCAAGCTTTTGACGGAAATATCGTAGCGGCTCCCGGTCGTTCGGATTTTTTGCAGAATCAGGTCTTTGCCGAGTCCGGCCGCCGACATTTCGATAATGTCGGCATTGGTCAAAGTTTCGGTCTGTCCTAAGGCCGGCAGAAATAAACCGATTATTATTGAAAGAATCATCAAAAATCTTTTCATAGCTATTTGATGATATTCAAAATTATAAAAAGATTTTGACGGATTGTGACACTTTCTAAAACTGTCACAATCAGCTGAAGATATTTGTGTAGGCGTGACGAATATTGAGTCGATGCAAAGTCAGTTTTTCGAGCAGATCTTTAACGGAATCAAGCTCCATCCGGCTGGCGATTATTTGCAGAGCATTTTGATTAGCGAGCGGGAGACTGGTTGACCGACCGACCGTCAGGCGCAGATTATGGTCGATCGCGCCTAAAAATTTGTAGCCTTCGGTAAAAATATTAAAATTTTCTTCGTCTAATGAATTATTTTCAAAGAGGCGGTTGAGCGTGAAAAGCGTTGAGCGGATTTCGCCGGCGTCACGGACATTATCACGAAGCTGCAAATAACGGATGGCAAAATAAACGTCAAGCATTCCGCCGGCGCCAAACTTAATATCAATATCTTTCGGGTGGCGGGTTTTTTCCTGCTCGAGTCTTTCGCGCACCCGGCGGCTTTCGGTTTGAAGCTCAAGTTTGTCGGTTTTTAGCGCGTTTTCGTGGATAATATTTCGTGCTTCATTTTCGACCTCAAAGGAGAGCTTCATTTGACCGGCCACCGCGCGGAGTTTGACATAGGCGAGCCATTCCCAAATTGTCGAGCGATTTTGCAAGTAGTTAAGAAAAGATATTTTACTAAGGGATGTCGCCCCGTTCCTACCATCGGGACGAAGCCTCAGATCAACCCGGTAAAGATTGCCGTCACGGGTAAAACCGGAAAGCGTCGAAACAAAGATCTCGACCACGCGCGAGTAAAATTCGGCGTGCGACAGATTATTTATCGGCAACGGGTTTTCATCATCATAAATCAGCACCAGATCCAAATCCGAGCCGAAATCCATTCCGCGCCCGCCGAGTTTTCCCAAACCGAGAACGGCGAAATCTAAATTCTCTAGCGGACTATCGTAAATTATTTGTATTTCGTCTTTGGTGATCGTTAGAGCCGCGGCAATACTGGCTTCGGCCAGAAGGGTTTGGCGGCGTTTGGCTTCGCTTGAATTATATTTTTCAAACACATCAAAAGCGGCGATTTTTAGTTGCAGACGCGCCCAGCATTTTCTTAAGGCTGATAACCTCTGGGCAAAATCGGTTTCTTTGCGGATCGCTGAAAGTAGAATCTCTTTGTAATCAAATTCAGTAAGCTCGGTGTCAAAGTCCGGCAGATCATTAATCAAAATCGGATTAGCTGCTAATGTTTCGGAGAAATATGGGGAAATTTGGCAAAACTTTTCGAGTGAAAGCAATTTTTTGCCTTTTAATTTCAATTTAATATCGCTTTTTTCCAAAGACGCATAAATTCGGCTCAAACAGCTTGGCAGCGCGGTCGAAACATGGATCGAGGAAGTAGCTTGATGATTTTCTTCAATTATTTCCTGGTGCGAATGTTTAATCGAAACGGTCAGATTAGGGGAAGCTTTTTTCTCTAAATTTCCAAAAACTCTGGTAAAAACCTGTGTGACATTTTCGGTGTGAAATTTAAGATTTTTATCAAACTCCGCCACGTCAAAAAACTTCATCCGTTTGGCAATAATTAAACTTTTTTCGTTTTCATTCGGAACGATGTGAGTCTGCAGCCCGTGTTCCATCTGCAGTCGATGTTCTAACCTGCGAAGAAAATCGTAGGCATCCGAAAGCTCGGTTAATTCATTTTCGGTCAACAGATTGCGGTCAGCAAGACGGCTCAGACTGATAAGGGTATGCGGTGCACGCAGCCAGGGATCAAGACCGCCATAAGCTAATTGTAAGGCCTGGGCGATAAATTCTATCTCGCGGATTCCGCCTTTGCCGAGTTTGACATTAAACCCTTTATCGGTGGCGTGCTGAACATTTATTTTTTCTTTCGAGCGTTTGACGTTTTCAAGCGCGTTTTCGACCGTTTCATCCGTCGAAAAAACGCTGGTTTCAACCTGCGCGTAAAAATTCCTGAAAACTTCGGTGTCGCCCGCGCTCGATCTCGAACGGATCAATGTCTGGCGTTCCCAGGCTTGCGCTTTTGTCTGGTAATAATGAATGGCTTCGTTGAGGGAAATCGCCAGAGCGCCGACGCGGCCATGCGGGCGCAAGCGCATATCCACGCGATAAGCCGCCCCTTCGCCCGTCTGCTGCCCGACAATTTTGCTGACGAGTTCCGCTAATTTAATGAAATATTCGCGGTTGGTCGTCATTCCGCGCGTGCCGTGACCGGACGTCTTGCCGTCTGAAGAATAAAGAAAAAGCAAATCAATGTCGGATGAGTAATTTAATTCCTTGGAACCGAGTTTGCCGAGGCTGACGACGCAAAATTGGGCTTGGATCGAACGCCGTTTTTCATCAACCTCAAGCGGAAACCCGAAACGATTGTCAATTTCCTGTTTGGCCAGTCTGAGCGCGTGTTCAAGAATTGCATCGGCCAAATTGGAAATTTCTTCGGTAATTTCGGCGATCGTTCCCAGTCCGCGAATATCCTGCAGATAAATCCGCAAAAGCTCCCGCCGCCGAAAACGCGCCAGCAAAACTTGTGGCTCGATCTGTGAATTGGTTAATCCGAATCTGGCGACGGACTCCAGCAGCTCTTCTTTGTCACGGACTTTATCTTCCGTGCGGCGGCGTTTCAGCCAATTGATATAAGACGGATTTTGTAAGATCGTCGTGCCTAAGAGCGGACTGAAGGAAGCAAGTGCCAGAATATCGGACAGCAGCGCCGAATTTTTTAGTAGTTTATTGGCCTCGAACGGATGGCGTTCCCGGAGATGGCTAAAAAATCTCTGCGCAGCAACAGCGTCGGGCAAATCCCGTATGAGTTTTTCGATTTCTGCAATTTCCGCCATTGCTATTATTTTGCTTCAATTTCAACAAAATGCAAAATTAACAATCACGGATTTAGGCGTCTCGTTAATTACGAAAACGTCTCGGATTGATGGCGTATTTTTTGATTTTATAGTTGATAATTCTTTCGGATGTGTTTAGTAAATTCGCCGCTTTTGAGCAATTTCCGTTACTTGTTTTAAGTGCGTCCTGAATCAGATCTTTTTCAAACGCGGCGACGGCTGATTCGAGCGTTGTCTTGGTCACGGTATTGGAAACTTCCGCCGTCTGCAGAGTGGGCGGAAGGTGATGTCCGTGAATGACACTTTCGTCACAGACGACGATGGCGCGTTCGATCGCGTTTTCGAGTTCGCGGACATTTCCGGGAAAATGATACGCCGTCAGCATGTCGATCGCCGGCGTCGAAATTCGCCGAACCCGTTTGTTATGAATCTTTTCGTATTTTTCCAGAAAATGTTCGGCCAGCAATAAAATATCCGATTTTCGTTCCCGCAAAGGCGGCAGGAAAATCGTAAAAACATTTAGCCGGTAAAATAAATCTTCCCGAAATCCGCCGTCAGCCAGTTCTTTTTCCAGATCTTTATTCGTCGCGGCAATTAGTCGCACGTTTACTTTTATAGTTTCGGTTCCGCCAAGCCGTTCAAACTCGCGTTCCTGCAAAACCCGAAGTAATTTTATTTGTGTTTGAGGCGGCAGATCGCCGATTTCATCCAAAAACAACGTTCCACCATCTGCCAGTTCAAAACGACCTTTTTTGCGCTGATTGGCGCCCGTAAAAGCACCTTTTTCGTAACCGAAAAGCTCCGATTCGATCAGAGTTTCCGGCAACGCGGCGCAATTGATTTTAATAAAATTCTTTTTTGCCCGTAAACTGTTATAATGAATAGCATTAGCTATCATCTCTTTACCGGTTCCGCTTTCCCCGCGCAGCAGAACCGTCGCATTTGAACGCGCAACCTGCGAGACCTGCGCATATATTTGGCGCATCGGGCTGGAATTTCCGATGATATTATCAAAGTCGTATTTTTCTCTTAATTCTTGCTGCAGATGTGAGGTTTCTTCAAAAAGTTTCTCTTTTTCGTTGGCGATTTCATTTTCGGATTTGACGGCTTGAGCAATCATGGTCGAAACAACCAATAATAAAGCAAATAGTTGTTCGGAATTACGGCGTTCTTCAAAAACTGTTTCAACACCGAGGACGCCAATGATTTTTTTCCCCAGGTAAATCGGGACACCAAAAAAACTTGTTTCGGATGCCCGCGAAGTAATAAATTTAAACCAATCTTCAGTCGAAGTTTTCTTGATCCACGAGCGATTTCCACTTTTAAAAATCTCTTCAATTAATTTCTTGCCGGTTTGATTTTCCAGACGTCTAAACTCAGCAACGCTGTAACCTTCAATAGCAAAAGGGATTAAACGCTCCGATTCCGATTCGTAAAGCAAAATAAAACTTCTAATAAAAGAACACTTTGTTTTTAGAGCTTCCAATGCCACACTAAGCCCGCTTCGCAAACCACGTGAATTTGAGAGTTTTTGACCGATCTCAGTTAAGATTTCTAAGTTATTCATTTTATATACATACAATTTTGTAACTTTATTCGTAATTTGCTTACAAAATTGTAATAGCGCTTTAAAAGCCAAAGAATTAAGACAATTTAATAAACAATAAGTGCTTTAGAAAAGTTACTACATAATAATAATCCTACAATTTTGTAAGAATATAACAAATATATTATGCAAAGTATTTTTAAAATAATCAATGCTAATAGGCTTTAATGGAAGATAAATGATTTGGCACTATTTTTGCAACTAAAAAATACAAAGTTTGTGAAAAACTGCACATTTTAAAATTAACAACTAAAAAACTATGAAAATTGCTCTAAAAAATAAATTTAGTCTGGTTATACTTTTTTTGCTTTCAACCCCGCTTTTGACTTTGGCGCAAACGGATGCAGCTATTACCGAACGGTTGGCAAAACTTGAAGCGGCAAATGCGACCGCCCAATCAAGCGCTGATAACGCCTGGGTGTTACTGTGTTCCGCTCTGGTGTTGTTGATGACCGCCCCGGGACTGGCGCTATTTTATGGTGGTTTGGTTCGTCAAAAAAATGTGCTTTCAACCGTTTTGCAGAGTTTTATATTAATTGGTGTGGTTACCATAATTTGGGCAATTTATGGTTACAGTTTGGCGTTTGGAGACGGATCGCCGTTTATCGGTAATTTGCAATTCGCATTCTTGAAGGGAGTCGGAGCCGATCCAAACGCCAATTATTCATCTACTCTGCCGCAACTGTCATTTATGGTTTTCCAATTGATGTTTGCGATTATCACACCCGCGCTTATTTCGGGAGCCTTTGCCGAACGTATTAAATTTAGCGCTATGGTGATTTTTACGATTTTGTGGTTGACCATTGTTTATCTTCCATTAGCTCATATTGTTTGGGGAAATGGCGGATTTTTGAATGCTTTTCTCGGCGGAGTTTTTCCGGCGCTTGATTTTGCAGGCGGAACGGTTGTTCATATTTCTTCGGGAGTTTCAGCTTTAGTTTGCTGCTTATATTTGGGAAAACGTCTTAATACCGAAGATAACACTCCGCATAATACGGTTTTGAGTATCATCGGTGCGGCGCTTTTGTGGTTTGGATGGTTTGGATTTAATGCCGGAAGCGCTCTTTCGGCCGGAGGACTGGCGAGCACTGCGTTTGTCACGACTCATTTTGCGGCCGCTGCCGCCATGTTAGTTTGGACCGCTTTAGAATGGATTCGTAACGGAAAACCGACGGCTCTCGGAGCAATTTCTGGGGCCGTAGCGGGTTTGGTTGGAATTACGCCGGCGGCCGGATTCGTAACTCCAATGTCTGCCCTGATTATTGGAATAATTGTCGGAGCTTTTTGTTTTCTGATGGTGACGGAAGTTAAAAAACGACTTGGTTACGATGATACGCTCGATGTGTTCGGAATTCACGGTATCGGAGGAATTTCGGGCGCTATATTAACGGGAATTTTAGCAACGAGTGCCGTCAATCCGGTTTTCAAAGCGGCTGATGGAAGCCTCTTGCCGGTCGGATTGCTTGAAGGTAACGCCATGCAGCTGGTTAATCAGCTGGTCGGCGTATTGCTAACGGTTGTGCTTTCTTCGGTTGGAACCTTCATAATCTTAAAAATAGTTGATTTGATAATCGGCGTGCGTGTCAGCGAAGATCACGAAGTGGCCGGTCTGGATTTGAGTCAACACGGAGAGACGGCCTATGTATATGCTTTTACGGAATTTACGGAGAACAATCAGGTTACCGAATAATCGGATACTTTCTCCATTAACGATCTTACCTCTGACAGACTGATTCGTATGAGTTGGAAGATCAGAATAAGCCCTGCCTAATAAAGATGACTTGAGACCTTGACGCGATTGACCCCCCAATCGCGTTTTTTCTTTTTTTAAAAAGAAGATAAACTCTTCCGTGATGAATGATGTTTTACGTTTTGAAGTTGAAGATTCTCTCCACAAAATTCGGCTGGAAGATTTTTTGTTTCGCAAATTTCCGACCTTGAGCAAAATGTACTTACGCGAAATAATCAAAGAAGGAAGCTGCAAAATTGACGGGAGCGTTAAAGACCGTGGGTTTAAGCTTTACACCGGAAATAAGATCGAGATCGAGGTCGATTTAAGTGCTCAAACCTCGATGATACCCGAAGCGCTGCCGCTTGAGATTGTTTTTGAAGATGATGAAATAATTGTTATCAATAAAGCGGCGGGCATGCTGGTGCATCCGACCAAAGGCGTCAGAAGCGGCACTTTACTCAATGCTCTGGCTTACCATTTGAATTACAAACAGGAAAGAAATTTTGAAGAATTCGTGCGCGCCGGACTGGTTCACAGACTGGACAGGAAAACTTCGGGTTTAATTGTCATTGCGAAAAATTTACGTTCCCTCAGCATTTTATCTAAACATTTCCAGCGTCGTCTGGTTGATAAATGCTATTTTGCCAGGGTTCAGGGACTTGTCATAGAAGATTCGGGCGTGATAAACGCCCCGATTGGAAAAGATGAGGAAAAAAGGATTTGGCATATCTCTGATAATGGCAAACCTTCGGAAACTACCTACCGGGTGATTGAAAGAAGAGATAATTCGACACTTTTGGAAATGAAACCCGTGACCGGCCGAACTAATCAACTGCGGCTTCATTGCGCCCATATCGGGCATCCGATTATTGGCGATGATTTATATGGCGGAGAGGAATTCCCGCGACTTTGCTTGCATGCTTATAAACTCACCTTCTGGCATCCGAACGGAACCGAGCGCATGGAATTCGAGACAGAGCTGCCGCCGGATTTTAATTCGTAAATCCAATTTTGCGAATTAATTCCGTATAGCGCGGGTCATCTCGAATGGGATCAAAATCAGGCATATTTCGGATAAAACTTAGATTTTCAGACCGGTCTTCAAAGGCCTTTTCAAGATAGACAAAGGTTTTATCGCGGTTGTTAAGTTTAAGATAAACAAAGGCAATCTCATAAGGCGAGATATATTGCGTTTCGGAAAGTTTTTGCATTTCGGTAATTATTTTCTCGGCTTCGGAACGCCGGCCCTCGAGTGCCAAAATCATTCCCCGGCTTGAAAGTGCCACCGCATCTATGGCCTCGGGCGGCATTTTACTCAATTCATTTTCAGCCGCTTTAAAATCACCGATGGAGGCGTAAGTTCTTGCCATATAAGAGCCCTCGATAAAATAAGCGGGGCCTAATTCTCCGGCTTTTTTTCCGGCTTCGATAGCTTTTTGCGGTTGGCGAAGTAAGTAATAATCAAAAGCAAGAAAAGCAAAGGGAAGGGGCGAGAGCGGATCGAGTTCGCCGGCTTTTCCCAAAACCCGGACGGATTTTTCAACGTCGAAAATCATGTAATATTCGCCGAGCCACAAATAATTGGTCAGAGTATTTGGCGCGAGCGCAATGGCCTTATTTAAATCATCGATTGCCGATTTATCCCATTCATGGAGCCGGGCGTGACCACGAGCCGCCCACGCCTCGGGCAATTCGGTGTCCAGATCGAGTGCCTTTTGCGCCGCCGCTTTGGCTTTTGACAGCGCGTCGCTCGGCGGCAGAAGCCAATCGGAAACGGTCGTGTAGGCATCGGCAATGCCCGCATAGGCCAGCGCGTAGGTCGGATCGATCTGAATGGCGCGGTTTAAATGTTCGAGAGCTTTTTTATGCCCGTCAGGCGTATATTGAAGAGTATAAAAGCGGCCTTTCAAATATTCGCTGTAGGCTTCCGGGTTTTCCGTGTAATGTTTGGCGATTTTGGCTTTTTGTTGATTATTTAGTTTAAGCTGAAGTTTATCGGTGATTTGGGCGGCAATTTGTTCCTGTACCTGCATTAGGTCAGCCATTTTGACGTTGAAACGATTGCTCCAGATGGTTGTGTCATTTTCAACATTGACCAATTCACTCTGAATACTAATTGAATCATTCTGCTCAGTGATCTTTCCGGTCAAGATCGTTCTGACATTAAGGTTTTTGGCAATTTCCGCCGGAGTTTCATTTTTGCCTTTAAAACTAAAAACCGTATTGCGTGAAATGACCCGTAGATTCGGCAAATTTGAAAGACTGTTTATCAAACTTTCCGTGATGCCGTCCGCCAAATATTCGGTATTTGATGAAGTATTTTCAAACGGCAAAACCGCCAGCGAATCAATTTTTACGGTTTCGATCGTTTGATTCGGTTGTGGTTTATTGCGGAGAAAATAATAACTGATGGCCGAAATTCCAAAAATCAAAACAACGACCGCTAAAATCAAAGGAAGTTGGCGAGGTTTGAAGTTTGAAGTTGTCTGAAGCTGCTCATTGGTTAAAGCTGACATTAATTTATCGGCGGGCTGATTAGATTTTCGCTCAAGTTTTTCGCTGAACTCCAGATCCTGCCTTAGATTCTTTAAATCTACCAACAAATCCTTAACGGTTTGATAACGTTCTTCCTTTTCACGGCGCAGGATCTTACCAATTATTCTCTGCAATTCAGCCGGTGTTTTCGTTGCCAACGGCTTGGGATCGGTTTTTAAAATAGCCGCAATGACATCGCTCGACGTTTCGCCTTCAAACGGAACGTGACCCCCCGTGACCATTTCGTATAAAACAACGCCCAAACTCCAAATGTCAGTCCGCGCGTCAACCGCCCGCCCGCGAGTTTGTTCGGGCGACATATAGGCAACCGTTCCCATTACGACGCCTTGTTCGGTCTTAAGAAAACTTTTATTGCTTGTTTCATGGTGGAGCGGCTTGGCCAAACCGAAATCCAAAACTTTTACAATTCGGTCGTGCCGGATCATGATATTTTCGGGTTTTATATCACGGTGAACGATACCCGCTTCGTGGGCGGCGGTGAGCGCGGAAACAATTTGCAAGGCGATGTCTAAAATTTTCTGAAAAGGTAAATCCTTTTGGTTGATGAGTTGGCGCAGAGTTTGGCCGTCAATAAATTCAGTCGCTATAAAATTTATGCCGTCACTTTCACCGATTTCGTAAATTGTTAGAATGTTCGGATGATTGAGTGATGAAACCGCTAGCGCTTCCTGTTCAAATCTTTGCAGACGCGCTTTATTATTAGTGAATTCGGCCGGCAGGATTTTGAGCGCAACTTTGCGCTTTAGTTTTGTATCGAGCGCCAGAAAAACTTCGCCCATTCCACCGGCCCCGATGGATTCGATAATTTCGTATTGCTCAAAAAGCTGACCATCGACGATCTCATTTTTCTTCTTCGAGATAGCGGGAGTTTCCAGAAAACCGGCCGAATCCTCAAACGAGTGGAGAAGTTCTTCAACTTCGTGCCGGACGAGCTCATTCTCCGAACAGGCGTCCTTTAAAAATTGGGGACGTTGGTCGGGAGCGAGTGCCATCGCTTGCTCGAAAAGGTTTTTGACTTGCTCCCAATGTTCAGACTCCATAATTTTAAACGGCCGTTTTGCCCTAAACTCTTCAATAAATAAATTCGCCAAAACAAATCCAATAGATTCCGAAATTATTTTGAGACGCTTTAAAAGAAACTGTCGCGTCATTTATTGAAGACGGCAGAGAAAATTTTTCTGCCAAAAGAAATATCAAACATATTATATGGAGATTCAATAAAAATGAAAGAATGTTTTCTTAGTTTAATAATTGCATTATTTGTCTTTTGCGCAGTTGCTTTTGCACAAAAATCGGATGATTACAAAAAGATAGAAGTTTACGGCGGGTATTTGAATGGGCAAAATAAATATTCAGCTGACAAGGATATTTTAGATTTTGGTGCGGGCAGCAAACAAACCGTCGTGTTTTGTAATGGCGAAGGTGCGGCTGCCTTTGGTTCGAATTTTACAAAACTGTTTTGTGACCGCCGCAATTTCAACGGTATCAATACTTCCGCCGCATATAATGTTTCCCGCCATATCGGGGTCAAAGCGGATTTTTCCGCCCAATTTCGCCAGGCTACCTACAAGGATACTTTTGACGCCAATCATGTCGATACCACCAGAGTAAATGATCGTAAGTATGCGCTTTTCGGCGGCGTCCAAATTAAAGATAATTCAATTGAAAAGCGAGTCAAACCGTTTGCTCACGCAATGGCTGGATTTGTCAGTGAAAGAATTAAAGGCATCACAACTTCAACTAATCCGGGCGAAGCGACCTCGACTTTTTATGATCGCCCGAATAGTTTTGCCTTGAAACTGGGCGGCGGGTTGGATGTCCGGCTGAGCAAACGGTTTGATCTGCGAGTAATTGAATTTGATTATGTCCCGGTTTTTGCACATGATCGGGGCTTAACATTTGACGGCGGATTCGGCATTACGCCGACCGGGAAAAGAACCGATAATTATACTTTCGGCCTCGGAATAGTCATACATTAGGGCGATTTTGGATTGCCGATTTTGGATTTTAACGATCAAGACTCTAGATATAAATTGATTCTATTTTAAGCTAAATTATTGTTTCATTTGCCCAATACCTAAAAGTTTGTAAATAACTACAAATCCAAAATCCAAAATCGGCAATCCAAAATCCAAAGCTATCTGGTTAGTTCGCGGTGCAGCCAGGCTTTAGCTATGGCCCAGTCGCGGGCGGCGGTGGCTCGGGAGATATGCAGAGCTTCGGCCGTTTCTTCCAAACTTAAGCCGCTGAAATAACGAAGCTCGACCACGCGGGTTTGCTGCTCATCAAGTTTTTCCAATCGCTTTAATGCGTCGTCCAAGGCGATTAAATCAACGTTTACTTCATTGGAAACAACAAATCCTATTTCTTCCAACGAAACTTTAACATCTTTCCCGCCGCGTTTTTCCCGGTGTTTGGTGCGGGCGTGGTCAACCAGAATCCGCCGCATCATCTGGGCGGCAATCGCAAAAAAATGTGAACGGTCTTGCCAATTAACATCGCGCTGGTCGATCAATTTCAAATAGGCTTCATTGATCAGAGCCGTGGTTTGCAAGGTATGATCCTGGCGTTCATGGCGCAAATATCGTTTGGCCCGTTTGTGCAGTTCGTCATAAACCAGCGGTAGCAGGCTATCTAACGCTTCGCGCTTGCCGCCGCTCCATTCGCGCAATAACTGGGTAATGTTTTGTGATTGAATGTCCAAGTTGATTTGATTTTAGTCCTTCAAAATTATTGAATTTCAATGGTTAAGTTGAGCGTAACGGCCACTTCGCTGATTTTTTGCACCTGAATCTTGAAATCACCGCTTTTTTGCAGCCTGGCGGTCAAGCTGTTTGGGCCTTCGATGGTGTCGGCTTCGCCTTCCAAAGACAGAGAAACATCTTTTGAACTGCTGGTAATAATTAAGGACTGCCCGGCTCGCGCTCCGACGACAAAGCGTTTGATGTCGTCGTCTTTTTTGAAGTTAATGGTCAAAGTCGTCTTTGTCGCACCTTTTTCAAACTTCACGCGCTCTGCCGGATACAGTTCGCGTTTTGATTCAGCGCCGACTTTTTCCAATTCCTTACCCTTTAGACGATATTTTGTGGTGATCACAAATTCGGGGCAACACGCGCCGCCGGTTTCGCCGGGGTCATTTGTTTCGATAATAATTAATCCGCCTTCGACTTTTGCCGAACGAAGTCCGCCGTCAGCGCGGTCGCCACCCGGAATTGTAGCCAGCAGGGCGGGTTTTCCGTTTTTCATCTCGTAAATAAATCCTTCGGAAAATTGTCCCGTGCCGCCCGTATTGCAAACTGTCAGAATAATTGCATCTTCGGATTGATCAGCATTTACATCGCCGTAGCTGACATTCATGACGTTGAAATAAATCTTGTCATCACCTTTTTCCTGCGAAAATTCGCCTTTTTTGACGGTAATTTTAGTTTTATCTTCGCCGGCACAGCTTGCTTCATAAGTAAAGTTTTTAAAATCTACCTTACGAATTTCGTCCTGCATTTTTAATCCCGTTTCCGTCGAGGCATTACTCGCTGAAGAGGCGTTATTTTGTGATTGATTAGCAGCCGAATTTGACGAAGTATCGTTTTCGGACGAAGCCGGATTTTTCTGAAACAGACAGGCACTCGCGCCTAATCCAAGTAAACTTAATAAAAGCAAAAGATAGAATTTATTTTTCATTTTTCTCCGGATCGGAACAATTTTTAACGATTATTGTAGCGAAAGAAGGTTAAGGTTTAAAGATGAAATTTCGTTTAAATAAATTAACGTCGGTTCGATATAAAAAACATGACCCGCGAAAAAAAGCGAAAAATAATTGAAATTTGAATTAAATAAACAAATTTGTCGGCGATGTTGCTCTCTTTTTTTCGTGTAGGCGCGGGTATGTGCGCGGGCAGAATTTATTAGGTCGGACTCAGGTTAGTATAATGAAATCCTGCCTTAGTATAGACGCATACTGCTTTAGTATTTTTATATACTGCTTTAGTATTTCGTCATACTGCTTTAGTATGAAGCGATACTGCCTTGGGATTTCGCTATACCACCTTAGGATTTGGTCATACTGCCTTAATATGAAGCGATACTGCCTTAATATGAAGCGATACTGCCTTAGTATTTCGCCATACTGCCTTAGTATGAAGTTATACTAAGGCACTATGAAGTTATACTAATGCACTATGAAGTTATACTAATGCAGTATGGCGGAATACTGACGCAGTATATAAAAATACTAACCCGAAAATAGTAAATTTCAATTCGGCTTATTCAAATTAAAAGACTTTTCAACAAAAAATAAAAGCACCAAAGGTGCGCCGTAACATAGCTTGGGGCAACGTCACAAGAAACCGTCAAAAAATTATCCAGACCCTGCAAGGGCGGATCAGATCATCATAATTATGTTCTGAATCGGTTGTTTGCGAATTTGGAAAACAATATAATATCACCATTAAATAGCCGGGCAGATTTAATATGAAGCAATACTTTGCAATAGCCGATAGATCATAGATGAAAGCTGACAGATTTGACCTGTCTTTTATCTATCAGCTTTCATCTATGATCTATTCCGAATAGTATCGGTGAAAATAATTCTGTCCCATTGCTTAAATATGAATCACGGAACTGTCTGAAGACTTTCGAGCGTTTTCAGTCTCGGTTTGTTCCGGAGTCTTCCCGGTAATAACGAACCGGATATGCAATCCTTTTACGACCTATGCCTCTTCAAAATCGGGTTGATCCATATGGCGATATTCGTTTCTCGGCGCATCGCGGAGCTTTCACGGGAAACCGCGGCGTGATCCACAACGAAAATCAAGAAATTGTGAAGCCATTTCGAGTCAAACGATGGATAATTTGTTTGTTGAAATACAAAAATTATAAAAGAAAAGTAATGACTCCTAACCGCTGGACGGAGCTTTTCTTTCTCGATGAAGCGACCGCTCTGGCCGCCGGACATCGCCCTTGTACTTTTTGCCAGAGACATCGGTCGATTGCGTTCCGGGAAATTTGGGTAGCGGCCAATCAAGCGTTTTTTGAGCTTTCCGATATTAAAGTTGATGCCATTGATAACATTCTTCACCAGGAAAGAATAAACCCTGAAAAACCTGTCCTTCAAATTGACGAGCTGCCTGACGGGGTCTTTGTCGAATTTGACGGAAAACCGTATTTAATTTTCGAGGGAAAGCTATTTGAATGGTCGTTCGGCGGCTACCTGAGTTCTCAAGAGAAACCATCAAAGATTTTGGTGAAATTACTGACGCCGCCTTCGACAGCGCGGGCCTTACAAAATGGATTTCAGGCAATTGTGTTCAATAAAAAATAGCCCGGTGTTTGCTGACCAAACGACTTTCGGGTTAAGATCCGGAAGTGTTAAAACTTGAACGACTTCGGAAATACTTCCGGGTTTTGTTGAAGCCGTAAAATTTAATCTGAACAAAACTAAAAAGACGAAAATGTTTGGATGGTCGGCTTACTTTTCAATTTTTTCGCGCTTCTCGCCAAAAATATTTCCACAGTCGGGACATTCCCACTCCGTATCACCTATTCGGGCGAATCTCAAACCCGTATCGATTTTCGGATCTATGCGTTCCGCGACAATCAGCCTTCCTTCGATCGTTACAGCTTCAAACAGTTGACAAGCCGGACAGCTTAAAAGCGGGCGCGAATTATCGAACATGCCGGCCGATCCTAATTTCAAGTTCAATTCATTGCTCGCCTCCGCCAGCGAATAAAGTCTTTCGTCGTTTTTCGCAGATTTTTTGTCCGTCCGGGTTAGACGGGTTTTTTGTTCCGTGCCAACCGGGATGTGCTTGGGATCGCCGGCAAATAATTGGTCGAACCGGCGGTAGATTTCCGGGCTGACCCTTCCGCTGGCGATGATCTTTCTCAAGATCAGGAATTCTTCATCATTAATGATTCCCGTTTTGTTCAACCTGTGTAATTCTCTGAGCAGTTCGTTGAGTGTCGGCATTTTTTTTATGTTCCGTAAGCGATAATCCCGTCAATACAGCCATTTTACTAAAACTTCCCATAATTGAAAAGATAGGCATGAGTCCGCATAATTCGGAATAAAGTTGGCAAATGGCGTTTATGAGAACTTAACGGTTCTTACGATCACAGACCGATCTTTTGAATTAATTCGGCAAAACGCGGATCATCGCGCAGGCTGTCGTAGGCGGGTTCGATCTTGAATTGAATGACCGACGAATGATGTTGCTCAAAAGATTTTTGGAGATAGATGAGGGCTTCCTCTTTCCGCCCGAGACGCACATAGAGATGGGCAAAGGCAAAAGGCTCGATAACCTGGGTCTTGGCTCTTTTCTCCAGTTTTTCAAGATGTTTATTGAGAAATCCGGGCCAGCCGCCGACCCGGAAAGCTTCCCGAAATTCTTCTACTCTTTGCGGCGGTGCGCCGTTAAGATTCATGGATTTTAGAAATAGTTCAACGGCTTCCGAATACATCTGCTTTTGTTCATAAACGGTATAGAGCGCATAATACGCGCTGGCATCATTCGGCTCAACCGCGAGAATGTTTTGAAATTGCTGAATTGCCTGATCATATTGCCGCGAAAAATAATAAAGCCGACCCCGGCCGATATTGACGGTAAGCGAGCTTGAGTCAAGCTGCAGCGCCTTGTCCATTTCCGTGGCGGCCTCGTCAAAACGCCCTTCCGACATCAGGAACCAACCATAGGCTTGACGTATCCAGGCGATATTCGGATTGAGTTCGATCGCCCTTTTAAACTCTTTTTCAGCCCCGTTCCAATCATATTCATATTGATATTTCAGTTCCGCCAGAGCGTTATGCGCCTGTGCCAAATTGTTATCAATTTCCAGGGCTTTCATGATGCTCGGTCGGGCTTTCATTTCCGCTTCCTGCACACTCATTCTTTGATGACCGTTGAGCATCATGTAGCAATCCGCTACTCCGATGTGGGCCAAGGCGAAATCCGGATCTTTTTCCAGCGCCTGCCGGTAATACGCCAAACTCTGTTCGATCCAGTCCTGTTGTCTTCGATGCCATAGAAATTGACCGCGTAAATAGAGCTGATAGGCTTCCGGGTTATCGGTCACATGCTTGGCGATCTGTTCTTTTTCCTGCCGGCTTAACTGGAGTGTGAGGGCATTGGTCACACGTTCGGCGATGGAGTCCTGAACCTTGAAAATATCCGTAAAATTCTCATCAAATTGTTCCGACCAGAGCGTGATACCATTTCGGACGTTGATCAATCTGACCGTTATCCTGATGCGCTCGCCCGCTTTCTGAATGCTGCCGTCTAAGATGGCCTCGACCTGGATTTCCTGACCTGTTTTCACGGGATCCTGCTGAAGCTCCCGGTATTTACTAACGGCATTCATTGGCCGCACGGCGATCTGATTAAGATTGCTAAGCCTGGTAATCAGCGTTTCAGCCATTCCCATCTCAAGCGATTCATCACGACTATCAGCATTCAAAGGCTTAAATGGCAGGACGGCAATTGAACGAATCGGCAGTGATGAAGATTGCGCGGGCTTATTCCAAAACAATAACCACACGACGAGAACGGAAATTGAGATCAAACCCGTAATTAGCAGGGAGGCCACCGTTTTTGAAAAAAAAGCAAAACGCGGTGCCAGGGTTTTTGCTAATGATTGAACCGTTCCTCTGCCCGGCTCATTTATTTCACTAACGATAATTTGTCCGTTTTGAATTCCGGCCGGTTCTAAGAGGGAATAATTGGATTTTTCTTTGATTTTGCCGATAAACCGGTAGCCGCGTTTCGATATGGTCTCAATATAACGCGGCTCATCGGCCGAATCTTCGAGGGCGTGTCGGATTTCCTTGATGATTTTGGTCAGCGCATTGTTGGTGACAAAAGTATCTTTCCAAATCTGCTCAAAAAGTTCCTGTTTTTCGATGACCCGTTCGCCATTTTTCATTAGAAAAATCAAAACGTCGAAAGCACGAGGCGTTAAGGTGACTTTTTGCCCGTCTTTTTGCACACGAAAATTCTCGCAGTCAATTGTCACGTCATCAAAACAGTAAAGATTTTCGTTGGTAAATTTCACTTAAAAATTACAAATTTCTCGTTCGGGATTAAAAATTTATTAAGTTTCCAAGGGCTCGCGTTTTCTATTATAAAAACACCGCTCAAGTCAATTTTATGACATAAACTTCAATCCCTCAGAAAACTATGTCAAAGTCACTGCCAGGTCACCATAATGTCATCGCTTAGTCATTACATCATTTGTGATTATCGCTATATTTCAAGTTGCTCAGGCAAAAACGCCCAAAATCAAAAAGGAGTAATATTTGAAATGACAGCAATAAGAATTTATTTAATCGCAATTTTAGTAATTTTGTCAGCCATAGAGACTTTTGGACAGGAAAGCAAAACGGCAGCGCAAGCCATCAGTCTGAACGATCAAGGCGTTCAGGAAATGAAGGCTGAAAGATATGAAGCAGCCATCAGACTCTTTGATCAGGCGGTGGCGGTTTATCCAAAATATGCGACCGCTTATTATAATCTCGGTTCGACCCTTTATCATCTCGGTCAGTTGGAAAAAGCTGAAAAGGCACTTCAACAAGTGATAAAACTTTATCCGGGCTACGCGGAGGCCTATAACCAACTTGGCGTGGTTTATACGGATTTAGGGCAATATGAAAAAGCCGTAAGTTTTTTTAAAGAAGCCATTCGTCAAAGAACTGACAGCAAAACAGCCCTCTATAATCTCGGATGCGTTTATATTCGTCTGCAAAAATTCAAAACGGCTGCCGAAATGCTTGAAAAAGCCAAACTGATTCAGCCCGACAATGAAGAAATTCGTTTCAACCTCGGATATGCCTATGCCGGGCAAAAACGCTACCGGGAAGCCGTTGCGGAAATGCAAGAGGCGGTCAGTCTCAAGCCCGGCGATGCGCAGGCGCATTGTTTATTGGGAAATATTTATTTGCTGACGAAGGATAAACAGGCGGCTTTAGCCCAATATGAAAAGGTAAAAATGATGGATACGCAGATGGCTGAGAAACTTTATGAAATTATTTACAGCGATAAATTGGTAATTTTATCTTATAAATAGTTTTGTCTTATAAGTTGAGCAAATCTCGAAATTATAGTGAGGGATATAACTTATTAAAAGAAAGTGCAACACATAAATAAGTTTGTTGAAGGTCTTAATCATTCAACAAACCTATTATGTGTTGCACTTTTTGAGCCGATAAATTTCAAACCTTTTTCTAAATCGCTTTGTCATTAACTATAAATAGATTGAGTTTATCGGCTTGACGTCTTTGCGGGAGATAAGATGGTTTTCCGCAAAGCTCATCGGATTCTTTAAGTTTCCGAAGATATGCCGCCAAAAATATAAAGGAAAATTCTTTTGAGCAACACACTTTTATGACATTACCAAAAATATCGACAGTTTAGTGTCTATCGGCGATAAACTATTTTTCCGCCGACAATTGTCGCGACGGCCGCACCCGTAAAATTCCAGTTATCGAACGGCGAGTTTTCCGATTTCGACCGCGATTCCGAATTCTTATAAGTCCAAACCAGATCCGGGTCGAGAATCGTCACATCGGCAATCGAGCCGACCTTTAAAGTTCCCCGGCCCGTTAATTTAAAGATCTTGGCCGGATTTGATGAACATAACTCGACAAGCCGAACCAGATCAATAATTCCTTTGTGAACGAGTTCATTAAAAGCCAGACCGATGGCGGTTTCAAGTCCCGTAATGCCGAACGGGGCGCGGTCATACTCGAGCGCTTTTTCGTCGGCATGATGCGGCGCGTGATCGGTCGCAATCGCGTCGATCGTCCCGTCTTTGATACCTTCTAAAATTGCTTCGAGATGTTCCTCTGATCTCAAGGGCGGCGACATTTTTGTATTGGTATCGTAACCTTCGACGGCTTTATCGGTCAGCGTCCAGTGATGCGGCGTTACTTCGCAGGTCACATTGATTCCTTCACGTTTGGCGCGCCGGACGGCTTCGATCGCATTTTTGGTCGAAATATGAGCGATGTGTATATGGGCACCGGTTTCTTTGGCCAGGATGATGTCGCGCACCGTATCGAGTTCTTCGGCCAAAGCGGGCATTCCTTTTAACCCCAGCAGCAGCGAAAGTTTTCCTTCGTGCATGACGCCGCCCGATGAGAGGGATTTGTCTTCGCAATGATCGATGACGGGCAGATCGAAATCTTTAGCGTATTCCATCGCCCGGCGCATCATCCCGGCGGTCGGAACGGGTCTCCCGTCATCGGAAACCGCTACCGCACCCGCCGCTTTCATCTCGCCCATTTCCGCGAGCTGTGAGCCGTCGGATGATTTGGTGATAGCGCCGATCGGAAAGACGTTGGCCAGCCCGGCGCGTTCGGCCTGCTCGATCATATAGCGCGTGATGGCCGCATTATCATTGATCGGATGGGTATTCGGCATCGGGCAGACGCTTGTCCAACCGCCCGCCACGGCCGCCGCCGCACCCGTCGCAATCGTTTCCTTATGTTCCTGTCCGGGTTCGCGCAGGTGTACGTGCAGATCAATAAAGCCGGGGGCGACCAGCATTCCGCTCGCATCAAAAATTTCCGCGTCTTCCGGCGCAGCTTCATTATGTCCTAACCAGCCGACGACACGCCCGTCTTCGATCAAAACATTCATTCCGGTATTTTCGTTTCCGATGGGGTCAATCAAATGACCATTGGCGATTAAAAGTTTCATTTTGGTTTAACAATGATCGGCGGAATTTATTAATTTCCACTTTCCGCCGATTTTTTTGAAAGTTTTTTGGCAAATAAATTTACAGGTATCATTTGGAGCAATTGAAGAATTTGAGCAACAAAACAAAATTTCCAATATATCGGGCCTTTTATCATTATCAAGATCAACTGCCCCTTTGACCGTTTCGACGGAAACACCTTTGGGAAGCATTTCTGTGGTTAATTCAGCTTTTTCAATACTTTTTGCAAAACTAACAGCAGGATAAATCGCCAAGAACTCAAAAGGCATTTGACTTACATTATTTTCGACAGGCTCAATCTCCAGAATTTTTTTGTTATTTATCTTTTCAAAGATAACATCTCCATAAAAATTTTTTTTTAAATCGTTACAAGGATAGGCCTCTGTTTCCAAAAATTCAGTAATGGTAAGCTGAAATGGCTCAATATTTACTTTGAGAGGAAGGATCGTAACTTTTTCACCGACTTGGGGCTTATTATACAAACTTATTTGAACTTCCGCTTCTTTAAATGGAGGAATCATCCAACCATTTCCATCCTTTTGATCCGAATTTCTAATAATCCTGAAAACACCAAATTCTTTTACTATCGGAAGTGCGATCTTCCCGGAAATTGTCGGTAAAGTTTCAAGCGGTTTTTCTTCCTTTGGCACTTCGATGTGATTAACTAAGTTATTTGAAACACTTGATTGGGGTTGAGTTTGAAGATCAGGCTTTGATGAACAAGAAGTAATTAACCAGATACAAAAAATAAAAGTAAAAAATTTCATCTTATTAATCTCTAAGCTTCGCAATAATTTCAATCTCTTCAATGAGATTTCACCTGAACTCTTAAAAACTTTAATTTAAAATCAAAAGTCCACTATGGGAACATCGAAGAAGGGAAATTTATCGGCTTCAACATTTACCTCATAAATCATTTCAATTTGATGAGTTTTCTTATTTATTGTCTTACTCTTTAAATTTGACTGAAAATGGTAACGGCTTTTTGTCACAACATGGCCTTTTTCAGCTATTTGTGGCAGACTTACTTTAACAATATAAGTGCCTGCTTCATCAACCGGAATTGAAAAATCTAAAACTCCGCTATTCTTTTCAAGCTGTTGTCTGTAAATCCTTCCGCTTTTTTCTATTGTGATTTCGATATTACGAGCAACAAATTCTGATTCCGACCAGATCATTCCCTCAATGTTATAGTCCGGTTTATTGTTTTTAAGTAATTGAAAGAAATCCGCCTCTTTTCCAACTAAATTATCCGTAAAACCCACTACATAAGGGCATATCGGATTAGCGAAAACATTTCCTGCTTCAGTTTTATTGACATATATCAAGTATTTTTTGCCTTTATCAAAGCTGTCAACCCCACAAAAACTCCTCATTTGTTTAACGAAAATATCTTTTGTATCTTTAATTCCGCGATAACTATCAATTATTTCGAAATGAACTTTTCGATCAGAAGATGAAATGTCCTGAATTTCTTCTACTTTACCGGTAAATATTGCATCAGCATTCCAATAGTTATAATTGGGGGAGGCTTCAGGCAAACAACTACAGGCAAAAATAACCTTTGAAGAGCAGCATACCAAAATTAAAAAGATGGAAAAACTTACATATTTCATAAGGTATTTCTAAACTCAGCAATAATCTCAATTTCCCCGACAATATTGCGGTTAAATTCTTCCAGATCTTCGGCCGGAATCCAGTATTCTTCATGAACTGCGCCGCCGACAACTTTTATTTCGTAATTGTCCAAAAACTCTTTGCTAACTTCAAATTTTGTCACAAATCCTAATTTATCGGCATTGTATTTGGCATTCCAATCACGGGCAATTTTGGTCGCATATTCTTCATTCAACACCGGATAAAAAATCGGCTGTTCGGGCAGCCGCGGCGGAAATACCGTAAATCCGTTTGCCTCAATCAAAGCCAATTCATTTTTTCCGACCGGGCGATATAAAGTTACGGTTTCATCCATTACTAGGCGTTCCTCCCGTTGCCAAATATAAAACTGCCATCCTGACGGCCACGCCGTATTTTACCTGGTCTAAAATCAGGGAACGCGAGCCGTCCGCCACGTCCGAAGAAATTTCGATGCCGCGATTCATCGGCCCGGGATGGAGCACGATGGCGTCTTTTTGCGCCAGATCGAGCCGTTCCTGCGTCAAGCCGTAATGGATCGAATATTCACGCAATGTCGGAAAAAAAGCCGAATCCTGGCGTTCGCTCTGAATGCGCAGGATCATGACGACATCCGCGCCTTCGATAGCATCTTCGACGTTGGGGGCGACCCGTAAATCTTTTTCGACCAGATGCGCAAAATCCGCCGGAACAAGCGTTTTCGGGCCGGCCACGCGCACTTTGGCACCGAGTTTGGTCAGCAGATGAATATTTGAACGCGCCACTCTCGAGTGCAAAATATCGCCGATAATGGCCACTTCCAAACCGCCAATTGTTCCTTTGCGCTCGCGGATGGTCATGGCGTCGAGCAGTGCTTGCGTCGGGTGTTCGTTGGCTCCGTCGCCGGCGTTGACGATGGCCGCCCTTGAAACTTTGGCGAGCTGGTGCGGAACCCCGGCGCTCGAATGCCGCACGACAATACAATCGGGCTGCATGGCATCGAGATTCAAGGCCGTATCGACCAGCGTTTCGCCTTTGGTCACCGAAGATGATGAAACGCTGATATTAACGGCATCAGCCGAAAGTCTCTTGGCGGCCAGTTCAAAGCTCGTGCGGGTGCGGGTCGAATTTTCAAAAAATAAATTGATCACGGTTTTTCCGCGGAGGGTCGGAACTTTTTTGATTTCGCGTGTATTTATTTCACGGAAATTTTCGGCAGTATCAAGAATTCCGACAATCTCTTCGGCAGAAAGATTGCGGATTCCAAGTAGATCTCTACGGCGAAACGGTTTGTTCATTTTGATAATAAAAAAGGCGATGTTTAATCGCCTGCTGTATAAGAAAAACTAACGTTTGCTTCGGCAATTTTCGTTTTGCCTTTAAGTTTTGTCAGCAGCCCTTTTAGCAAAACCTCTGATTCGGGACGTTCTTCCGGAAAATTACCGAGCCTGGTAAATGTTCCTTTAAAAGTATAGCTGATGCCGCCGACGCTTTTGGTCGAGAAAGTTAAATCCTTTCCATTCAGAGTCGGTTTGAGCAATAGAAAGTCCTTTGCTTTTTTGTTTGTCATTCTAATTAAGCCATAAAACGGGGGCTTATCTTTTAGACCGACGTCACCTGCCAGGTTAATTTCGGAAATATCCGCAAAAGCTTTCGGGGCTTTTTGTATAAAGTAATAACCAAAAATATCGGTCTTTGCGGTTTGGGCAAAAGCTGGCACCAGGAGAACGCAAAATAAGACCGGCAAAAAGAGAACTTTGAAATATTTCATTTATATCCTTTTCCTATTCCGTTGGTCGCTCAAAAATTCCGACGGCTTCCACATCGTCAAATTCCTTGAGCATAACTTTGATGATCTCGCTTTTTTTCGTCGGCACGGTTTTACCGATGTAGTCTGCCTGGATCGGAAGCTCGCGGTGCTCTTTGCCGCGATCGATCAAAACAGCGAGCTGGACACGGCGCGGACGCCCGAAATCCATCAATTGGTCGAGCGCGGCGCGAATCGTGCGTCCCGTGTAAAGCACGTCGTCAATCAGAATAACGTTTTTATCTTCGATATCAACGTCAAGTTCCGTTCGATTAACAATCGGATTAGCGCCGACGGTCGAGAGATCATCGCGGTAAAGCGTGATGTCTATGACACCTGAAATCGGACGCGTGCCTTCCAGATCTTCGATTTTTTCAACCAGGCGCTGGGCCAGCGGAACACCGCGACGGCGAATTCCGACAATATACAAGTCTTTGGCGCCCTGATTATCTTCGACAATTTCCGAAGCCAAACGCGACAATGCCCGCTTCATCCGTGCGCCATCCATAATGCGCGATTTTTCGACTAAATTTATTTCATCTCCCATCTTGGTAAGGATAGTAACAAACGCAGACGAAAAGTGACAAGTGACAAGTGACAAGATAAAATCAGTTTGCCAATAATATTAATAATGTCTCTGTATAACTCGATAATCCGCCAAATCCTTTTTCGTCTTCCATCTGAAACGGCGCACGAATTCGGTCTCGAAACTTTAAAGCTCGGGCTTGGTTCAAAATTCGCTCAAAACCTGGCGGAAAAGAAATTCGGCTGCCATGAATTCGGCGAATTAAAACGTTTTGGACTCAAGTTCAAAAACCCTTTCGGCATTGCCGCCGGGTTTGATAAAAATGCGGTCGTCGCCAATCAGCTCTCAGCGCTCGGGTTTGGTTTTGTTGAAGTCGGAACGGTTACTTTTCATCCGCAAAAAGGAAATCCGAAACCGCGCCTTTTTCGTCTTCCGCCGGATAAGGCTCTGATTAATCGGGCCGGATTTAATAACGAAGGAACGAAAAGTGCGGTTGCAAGATTAAAAAAATCGCGCCCGCCCAGTGTGCTCGGCATCAATATCGGCAAAAATAAAGATGTGCCGAACGAGGACGCAATTGCAAATTATGTACAAAGTTTTGATCTGGCACACGAGGTGGCCGATTATATTGCCGTTAATGTGTCGAGTCCGAACACGCCGAATTTGCGCGAGCTGCAAAAAGCCGATGCGCTCGGAGAACTTTTAAAGGCGCTTGAGCGAAGGAATCTTGAACTAAATCAAAAAAATAAAAAAGATCTTCCGTTATTGGTTAAAATCGCGCCGGATTTGAGCGAGGCGGAAATCGAAGCCATCGTTGATATTTGTCTCGGTTTAAAACTCGACGGCATCATTGCGACAAATACGACGGTTTCCCGAAGCGGTTTGCAGACTTCTGCCGAAGAGGTTGAAAAAATCGGCAGCGGCGGTTTAAGCGGCAAACCTCTGCGCTTGCCGTCGAATCAAGTCATCAAGAAGATATTTCAAGTTTCAAAAGGGAAGCTGCCGATTATCGGCGTCGGCGGGATTTTTAATGCTGAGGACGCTTTTGAGAAAATTGCGGCGGGAGCGTCGTTGCTGCAGGCTTACACGGGATTTGTTTATCAAGGTTTCAGTTTTGCGCGGGATGTCAATTTTGGTTTGGCTAAGATCATCAAAGATAAAGGGTTTAATGATTTAGATGAAGCCGTCGGCTCGGAGGCGTGAAAAAATATGAGGTTTTGTATTTTTCAAATTATTTTGCTGATTGTGTTTGTCGCGTTTCCGCAAATTATCAACGCCGGTGATGCCGTTCAGGAGACGCAGAAATTAGTTGCTGAAATTGTTAATGATTCATTTCCGCAGCTTAAAAACGCCGTGATTGAAGTAAAAACTTTTGAGAGCGAGGCGGATTACTTTCGGTCACAATTTTCATTTTCACGCTATTTAACTTTTCAAAAAATGCACTACCTTATTTTTGTTAACCCGCAAGTTTTTCAAAAAAATGCGCCTGAAAACGGGATTCGTTCGATTATCGCTCACGAACTGGCCCACGCGCTTTATTTTAAAGAGCACAATCGTTTCGAATTAGCCGGATTAGTCGGATTGAGCAATAAAAACTATACGGCAAAATTTGAGCGCCGCGCGGATTTAGAAGCAATTTCAAGAGGTTACGGCACAGGTTTAAAAGAATATCGCGCCTGGCTTTATCAAAATATTCCGTCCAAAAAATTGGCCGAGAAAAAACGCAATTACTTTTCGCCCGCCGAAATTGATTTAATTTTAGATATTTTAAAGCAAAATCCCGCCAAAATTAACGAGTGGCGCGAACGGGTTCCGCTCAATGAAAACGATTTACGGCGTTAGACGAATCGCCCTCAATTGTTTTAATCTTATCAATGCGCCGCGAGTCGCGGTTTGACACAATAAAGACAAAGGTTATAATAAATGTTTTTGTATTTGTTGATATTTGAAACGATTTTACTAATGTGACCAGATGATCATAGATTTATTCCAACTTGGCGAACATGAAAAAGATTTTGCGTATGAGCTTCAGCCTGATGAAATCGATCTCAATGAAGACACGGCGCGATTGAATAAGCCTGTAAAAATCGCGGGAAAAGTAAAAAAAGGAATCGCGCAGGTTGATGTCAGCGGCGAGATCAGCGGCGAAATCGAGCTTGATTGCACGCGCTGTCTGCAGGCACAGGAAGAGGTTTTAGCTATTCGGTTCGACGTCGAATACGTTTCAGCCGAACATTATACCAGCGACAAAGAAGCCGAGTTAGGTGAAAAAGATTTAGAAGTTGCCGTTTATGAAGATGACCGAATTGATCTTGATGAACTGGTAAGAGAGCAGATTCTGTTGAATTTGCCGATAAGATTTTATTGCAAAGAAGATTGCCGGGGGCTGTGCCCGAAATGCGGCGCCAACAAAAATCTGACCGATTGCAATTGTGAAGTTAAAGACGCTGACCCGAGATGGTCAGCCTTAAAAGACATGAAGTGATTTTGGATTTTGGATTTTAGATTGACAGAGATTTTTCTTATTCTTATAAAGAATCTTTCTTATAAAGAATTTTTATTTTAGTAAAAATCTTTCTTCAGTTTTAGAAATCCAAAATCCAAAATCCAAAATTTACAGAGGAATTATGCCAAATCCAAAACGAAGACATTCGCACACACGCACACGCACACGACGCGCCCATGACGCTTTAGTTGTTCCGCAATATTTTTTAGATAAAGAAACCGGTGAACCGAAACAACCGCACCGCATTGATCCGAAAACGGGTGAATATAAAGGTCGTAAGATTATAGACGTTAAAGAAAAAGAATAAGTAATTTGCGCTTTTAGATTTTAGATTTTAATTAAAACTTGAAATTTCAGCTTTTGACTTTTTACGATTATTTATTCAAAGTAAAACGCGAAGGTCGAAATTTAGTTTTATAAGATCCAAAATCCGAAATCCAAAATCCAAAATGGCAAATAACGCAGGAATAATCGGGATGGGACACGCTTACCCAAGCGGATTGCTGACCAACGCCGATTTAGAAAAAATCGTTGAAACTTCCGACGAGTGGATTACTTCACGCACCGGTATCAAGCAGCGCCATAAAGCCGCCGATAACGAATATACATCGCAATTCGGCACTTTAGCGGCCAGGCGCGCATTGGAACGGGCGAAGCTTAAAGCGGAAGATGTCGATTTAATTGTCTGTGCGACAACGACCCCTGACCAAATAATGCCTTCGACAGGAGCTTTGATTCAAGCCCAGCTCGGTGCAGTCAATGCGGCGGGGATGGATATTTTTGCGGCCTGTTCGGGATTTTTATACGGTATCACGATGGTCGAATCGATGATTCGCACCGGTGTCATTCGTAATGCAATCGTGATCGGTGCCGAAGTTTTGACCAAATATGTCGATTACACCGACCGCTCGACCTGCGTAATTTTCGGTGACGGCGCGGGCGCGGCCGTTCTCGGGCCGGTCGAAGACGGCAAAGGAATCCTATCGACAAAAATTCGTTCCGACGGTCGTTATGAAGAACAACTCTATGCGCCGGGCGGTGGAACGAAAATGGGCACAACGCACGAAACGATTGATAACCGGATGCATTTTTTCAAGATGAAAGGCAATGAGCTTTTCAAAGTGGCAGTGCGTTCGATGGCGGAAATTTCCGCGGAAATGATTGCCAAAGCCGGGCTGACAATCGATGATGTCGATTGGGTCGTTCCGCACCAGGCCAATCAGCGGATTACCGATGCCGTCGCTTCGCGCCTCGGCGTGCCGGAAGAAAAAGTTTATTCAAATATTGCCGAACACGGCAATACTTCATCGGCTTCGATTCCGATTGCGCTCGACGAATGTATCGAATCAGGCAAAATAAAGCCCGGCGACCTTGTTTTATTAACCGCTTTTGGCGGCGGTGCCACCTGGGGAGCCACACTTATAAGATTTTAGATTTTGGATTTTGGATTGGTCGTAGGGTTAGATTGATTAGCTGAATTTCAAAATGACTGAATTCAAAATGATTTTAATAAGGTATTTTTAATACATAATAAATAAAATAAATAAGGTATTTTTAATACATAATAAATAAAGCGTTTATAAAATAATTTGAGTTTTAAATGAGCGAAGAATCCAAAATCCAAAATCCAAAATCCAAAATCGCCTTTGTTTTTCCCGGTCAGGGAAGTCAGGCGGTCGGGATGGGCAAAGATCTGTTCGATAATTTTGCCGCCGCCAGGGAAGTTTTTCGGGAAGCGGACGAAGCCCTCGGGTTTTCGCTGTCGGAAATGTGTTTTGCGGGAACCGCCGAAGATCTGGCTTTGACCGAAAATACGCAGCCCGCAATTTTGACGACTTCGGTCGCCGCTTTTCGTGTGATGGAAAGCGAAGGCTTTCCGATGCCGGATTTTGTTGCCGGACACAGCTTAGGCGAATATTCGGCGCTGGTTGCGGCCGGGGCTTTGAATCTCACGGACGCCGTGCAGACCGTTCGCAAACGCGGTCAATATATGCAGGCGGCGGTTCCGGTCGGTGTCGGCGCGATGGCCGCCATACTTGGCTTATCGAGCGAAATTATTGAAGAGGTTTGCGCTCATTCGGCTGAGGGACAAATCTGCAGCCCGGCCAATATTAATTCGCCGTCGCAGGTGGTCATTGCCGGCGATGCGGAAGCGGTTGACCGAGCGATTGAAAATTTAAAGCAGCGCGGTGCCAAACGGGCCATCAAATTAAATGTCAGCGCCCCCTTTCATTGCGGATTGATGTATCCGGCGCAGGAGCGTTTAGCCATTGATCTGGACGCGCTTGTGTATAATCAATTGCGTTTTCCGTTGATACAAAATTATAACGCCAAGCCGAATTCGACGGGCGGAAAGGTTGGCGAAGCGTTGACGGCCCAGGTTTGTCTGCCGGTGCGTTGGCTACAATCGATTGAGTATTTAATTGAAAACGGTGTCGATACTTTTATCGAAGTCGGTGCCGGAAAAGTTTTATCAGGTTTAGTTAGACAGATAAATAGAGATGTTCGCTGTTTGAATGTCGAAAATTCAGAAAGTTTAAAAAATAGTTTGGAAAGTTTATAGTTTTAATAAACGTAATAAATCAGGAGAAATTATGTCAGAAATTCAAGATAAGATTAAACAGATTATTGTTGATGAATTAGGAGTTGATGAAGCAGAGGTAACTGAAAATGCTCGCTTTATCGAAGATTTGGGTGCCGACTCATTAGATTTGGTTGAACTTGTGATGCGTTTTGAGGAAGAGTTCGGAATCGAAATCCCGGACGAAGACGCTGAAAAAATTCAAGCTGTCCGCGATGCTTACAGCTACGTTGAACAACACAAAAAAGACTAAATTAATGGTAAGTGGTAAATGGTTAATGGTAAATGGCTGAAATTTTGCCTTCCATTAACCATTTACCATTAACCATTTACCATTAAACTTATGAACCGTCGTGTCGTTGTTACAGGAATTGGGCTTATTACACCTTGCGGAAATAACGTCGAGGATACTTGGTCTGCGCTGATGCGCGGCGAAAGTGGCGTCGATTACATCAAAAAGTTCGATGCCGAAAATTTTTCCGTTAAAATTGCCGCCGAAGTCAAAAATTTTGACCCGCTCGATTACATTGAGAAAAAAGAAGCGCGCCGGATGGGAGCCTTTACCCATTTTGCGATTGCCGCTTCCGACGAAGCAATGAAAGACAGCGGTTTAGTGATTGACGAATCAAATGCCGAAATGGTCGGAACTTATATCAGTTCGGGCATTGGTGATTTTTGGGCGATTGAGCGGGAACACGAAAAGCTATTGAATTCAGGCCCTGATCGCGTTTCGCCATTCTTTATTGTTTCGGCAATCGTCAACTTAGCGGCAGGAAATGTTTCGATTCGTCATGGCGCGAAAGGCCCTAATTCAGCGACGGCGACGGCTTGCGCGGCGGGCGCTCATGCCATCGGCGATAGCTTTCGCCTCATTCAGCGCGGTGATGCGGATGCGATGATCTGCGGCGGCGCGGAAAGCGCGATTACGCCGATGTCGGTGGCCGGTTTTGCCTCGATGCGGGCGATGTCCACCCGCAATGATGACCCGAAACACGCTTCGCGTCCCTTTGATGCGACCCGCGATGGGTTTGTTATTGGTGAAGGTTCGGGAATTCTGATTTTGGAAGAGCTTGAATTTGCCAAGGCGCGTGGTGCGAAAATTTACGGTGAAATCGTCGGTTACGGCATGACGAGTGATGCTTTTCACGTCACGATGCCCGACGAATCCGGTTCCGGGCCGCGTCGTGTGATGGTCAAAGCCCTCAAAGACGCCGGGATTGAACCTGAGCAAATCGGATATATCAACGCACACGGAACTTCAACGCCGTATAACGATAAGTTTGAAACTCTTGCCATTAAGCTCGCTTTTGGCGATCACGCTTATAAACTGCCGGTTAGTTCGACCAAATCAATGACCGGTCACGCCCTTGGCGCCGCCGGCGGCATCGAAGCCGTAATTTCAATTTTGGCAATGTATAAAAACATTCTGCCGCCCACCATGAACTACGAAAACCCTGATCCGGATTGCGATCTGGACTATGTAGTGAATGAGGCGCGACACGCCGAGGTTGATTACGTGCTTTCCAACAGTTTCGGGTTTGGCGGCACTAATGCCTGTTTAATTTTTAAGCGATATACCGAATAAGAAGTGATCGGTGGACAGTGGACAGTGGTCAGAGATTTGAAACTTAAATCTTAGGAACTCTAAATTTACCGGAAGCAAACTGACCACTGACCACTGTCCACTGAAATCGGCATTCATTTGATTAACTTTTTGATAATTGAATGAATGCTCATTCATTTTCGGGTGGAAATTTTTGTATAAACCTTTTAGAATACAGAGAGAGCAATCAAATTTTAAATTAATTTAATAAAAAATCTATGAAAATAGTTGTATTAATGAAGCAGGTCGCCAATAAGGATGCGGTTTTGCGCGTCGGCAAGGATGAAAAATGGATTGAAGAAGCCGATATGGCCTATCAAACCAATGAATCGGACGGTTATGCGCTCGAAGAAGCCTTAAGAATGAAAGAAGCAAGAGGCGAAGGCGAAGTCATAGTCTGTTCTCTCGGACCGCAAAGGGCAAAAACGGTCATTAAAGACGCTCTGGCGCGTGGTGCCAACCGGGCGATTCACATTGTCGTCGAGGACATGAGCAGTTTATCGCCGTTCATCATCGCCAAAACCATTGCCGAAGCGATCAAAGAAGAAAAACCCGATCTGGTGATGACCGGTTTGCAGTCCGATGATAACGGTTACGGGCAAACGGGCGTCATTTTAGCGGAATTGCTGGATGTGCCGCACGCCACACTGGTCATCGAAATTGACCGCAACAATCCCGAACTACGGGTCAAACGCGAGCTTGAGAGCGGTTGGTATCAATGGTTTACCTATCAAACCCCGGCGCTTTTAACTATTCAATCCGGTATTTCGCAGATTCGCTACGCCGGACTTAAAGGCATTATGGAAGCCAAAAAGAAGGAAATCAGGGAAGTGACGCCTTCCGCCGAAACCTTATCGCATAATTTCAAACAAAGAATAGAAAAAGTTTACTTGCCGCTTAAACTAAAGCAAACGCAAATCTTAGGTGGCGGCGACGCCAAAGCCGGTGCGGTCGAACTGGTCGAAAAATTAAGAACGGAGGTTCGCGTCATTTGATATTGGTCATTCGTCCTTCGTCCTTCGCTATTGGAAAAAGCGAAGGACAAAGGACAAAGGACAAAGGACAAAGGACGAATTTATTATGAGCATTTTAGTATTTATCGAACATAAAGATTGCGTTTTAAACAAAACATCGCTCGAAGCCATTGCCGCCGCACAGACCATCGGCAAAGAACTCGGTCTGAAAGTTTCGGCCGTTATTCCGTGTGACAAAGAATGTGCTCTGGCGCAGGACATCGCCAATTACGACCTTGAAAAAGTTATCGTCGCCGTCAATCCGCACTTGGCGACCTACACGCCCGACGCCTATACGGATGCGTTTGAAGCCGTTTTAAAGGCGGAAAATCCAACCTATGTGATTATGGCACACACTTATCAGGTGCGTGACTTTGCTCCGAAACTGGCCGCCCGTTTCGGCAAGGAATTGGTCGGTGATTGTATCCGTTACAAAGCGGAAGGCGGCAAACTGATTTTGACGCGCCGTATTTTCCTCGGAAAACTCGATTCGGATGTGAGGATCGAAGGCGATGCGCCGTATTTCGTTACCTTTCAGAGCGGATCATTTCGCGGTGATAATGCCGCTAAAGGTGTCAGCACGATTGAAACCTTGAGCGTCGATGTCAAAACCCCCAGAATGACACCCGAAGCGCCGTTTCAGGAAGCTAAAGCGTCGATCGATCTGTCGAAGTCGCCGATCATCGTCGCCGTCGGTCGCGGCATTAAATCGCAGGAAAACATCGCTATTGCCCAAGCTCTGGCTGACGTGCTCGGTGCTGATTTGGCCGCATCGCGCCCGATCTGTGATGCCGAATGGCTTCCGATCGACCGCCAGATCGGTTCATCCGGTCAAACCGTCGCCCCGAAAGTCTATATTGCGCTTGGTATTTCCGGCGCCATCCAGCATATTGTCGGCATGAAAAACGCCGGAACGATTGTGGCCGTCAACAAAGACTCGGAAGCCCCGATTTTCGACATTGCCGATTACGGGATCGTCGGAGATTTGTTTGAAGCGGTACCGGTTTTGATCGAAGAGATTAAAAAGGCGAAAGGCTAAAGTCAATAACAATGCGATCGGACGAAAGGCGAGGGAATTCTCTCGCCTTTTTTATGTGTATTTAAAGTCCTGCTTGAGGAATATTTATAATACAAACTTAATTCCGCCAGAGACAGGAGGAGTTATTCATCGATTTTTATTATTTCAAATTTTTCCACCTGCCCTAACGAATTAATGATACTTGGAAGAACAAGGTCAATGCCAAGTATTATTAACCCAAAAGGAGCTAAGGATAATTCCAGCCAACTATCGGCGCAATTATGTGTTTCGTCAAAAGAAATGGTGTGCATCAAAGAACAATCTTCATAGGTCAGCCCCAGTCCTAAGCAACACAGCCCTAAAATGAATAGCACTGTCATCGCTACATAAATCGGCGGCATTTGGCGCATTTGATCTATTAGAAACATAATAACGGCAGGTATAACTACTGCTTTCAATCAATAGCTTTTTTATAGATGAATCAATTCCAGATAACCCGCTCAATTCATTAGATCGTCGATCTGTAAACCGATCGGCTCGGCACCCGCACCTTTGACGGCGTCGATGACCCGGATCACATCGCCGTATCTTACACTTCGTGCGCCTTTGATAAAGACAGTTTTTTCAACCTCGTTAGTGCCTTCACGAAAAACTCCGTTTGTTTCGCGCTCTTTAAAAATTGCTGTAAGTTTATTCATTAAAGCGTCAGTCTGATCCGGATTCTGGGCAAAACCCATCGGATCTTTATTTAATTGAATGGCGCCCGATTTATCAATTTCAACGACTAACGTTAACGGGTTGGGTTTTTTAATTATCTCGTCGTCGCGGGGTTCGTCCGGGATTTTTACTTCAAACATGGAGGGCCGGTTGCCGATCTCCTTGCTGTTTATTCGCTCGACGACCAATCCGATTCGATCCACATCGGCTTTCCGGATCGAAGCCAGCAGCTCGACCACCTCTGCGTAACTAATCGTAGCGATGCTTTCAATATACACGATGCGCTTATCCGGCGGCTGATCTTTTAATTTACTGGCGACTTTTTCGGTAATTACCTCTCTCGGAAATTGGTCTTTATCGACAAAGTAATTCCCGCTCGTGTCTTTAATCCGCACGATGCAGGCCGTTTCTTTCGTCAAATTAGAATCTTCGGCGGCAAATTTCACATTGCGCGGCAGATCGATCTTATTGGGCGGATTAAGCTGGTTGAGCTGCAATCGAAAAGTGCTGCAGCCCGCGGAAGTTGTTATAAACAAAAAAAGCAGACCGGCCGTAATTACCGGGTAGAGCCTTAAAGTCGTATAATTTACGGCACGGGCAGCGGGTCTTAATTGATGTTGGTTCTTCATATATTCCTTGTTCAATATTCTCCGGTCATACATTCTTAGAGAGCCATAAATAACGCAGCTGAAATGCTACGGCGGCCGCGATAAGCAGTATTTCAATAACGGTGGCCATAATCAGCGGACTCCACTTGACCGGTTTCCGGGATGAGAGCGGCAAAACGGCCGCGACGGTTAGAAGGATGAATACGATCAGGGCCGCTACCAGACTCAGCATCATAAACAGGCTGATATTCGAAGCCACAGCCGCAATACCGAGTGAGCTGGAGGGAAGGGTGAAAATTTCAATGATTAGTGACTGCGCTTCCATAAACAAAAGGGCCGGCACTAAACAGAACATTCCGCAGAGGACGAAAAACCAGCCCGGCGGCGCAGCGGTTTTGGTTTGCATCAGCATTCGCGCTATCAGCAGGGCGATAACGATAATTCCGCAGACGGCTCCGAGATAGAGCGAGCCGAGAACCGGAATGGTGGAGGACATCGTTCCCCTTAACAGAAATTCGATGCCGGCCGTTTCGGCATACCTTAGTGACTGCATGAGACGCATCAGATAAATTGCGCTCAATGCGCCGCCGATGGCCGGAATTGTGTAAAGCAAAGCCGGAATCAGACGGGCCGAGATAGAAACCTTTAGCTTGGGCAGATTTCCCGCACCATTCACCATCGAAGCATCCATTTAGATTTTCCTTCCTGATTGATCTTCAGACGTTTATTTATAAAGCAGTTTGATTAAATATACAACACTTATCATCAGTCGCCCGGTGTGCAAAGCGGTTGAACACGAAGACCTGACGTATTAGAAAAAGTCCAACCCACTTCAGACTGAAGTGGGTTGGACTTTTTAAGCTATAAAATAAAAAGCGGCGATAATTTCTTACCGCCGCCCGACCCTTTAACTTATCCTGATTTACTATTGAGGTCTGACCAGCGCCCCGGCGATCTTGCCTTCGGCATCGATAGTGAAAGTAAGACTGATTTTAGTATTGCTTTCAAACGTCACGCGGTAAATGCGGCGTTTGACGGAGGCGTTTGTTTCCGCCGTCATGAGATCAAAGGCCTTGATCGGCCCCTGGCTGCTGAGAAAGGGCTTCAATTGATTGATGGCATTAGGAAACAGGATTTTCTGCAATTCAGGCGAAAAGAGATTTTGATCGACATCTCCCGTAATCATTTTTTCAAACGTCGCACGCAGGAATTTGGTCGTGGCCGGGTCGGTGTCTTCGATCGGGGCGGCCGTTTTAGCCGCATTTTGAGCCGCCACAACGGCGGCTACTTTCGGCAGAAATAAAGCGGCGATATCGAAAGTCAATGATTGCGTCGTCCGTCCGTCACTGGTATTAATGAGGACGACGACGCTCAGGTTATCGTCCGGAAAACGGGCAATATACGAGCTGAACCCGGAAATGCCGCCGCTGTGCCCCAGGTAATTCGTTTCGCCGATCTTGCGGATCTGCCAGCCGAACCCGTAATCGGTGGCTTTTCCGTCCGAGAACTTTCCGGGTGTCCAGACTTCATCCCACGAGCTTTTCTTTAAAAGCTTGTCTTCGCTTAAAGCCAGCGCCCATTTGGCCATATCGGCGGCCGTCGAAACGATCGCGCCGGCCGCAAAGGGTTGCGAAGGATCGTCTGGAACGGACTTCTGCCAGTTAGCGTTTTCCAGCTTAAACCCGAGCGCCGCATTCTCGATCTTCAGACCGCTCGTATTGACCCTGGTGGCATTCATGCCGAGCGGCTTAAAGATGCGTTCGCGCATAAAATCGGGATACGATTTACCGCTAACCTTTTCGATGATCATCCCGAGCAGAAAATAATTAGTGTTGCTGTACTGCCATTTTGCGCCCGGCTCGAATTCCGGCGCGAGATCCGTCACCAGCCCCAGGATCTCGGCTTTCGTATAGGTCTTTTCAGAAACCAGCTTGCCGCCCGCCGTATAATTCGGGATGCCGCTCACCTGATTGAGCAGCTGGCGAACGGTCACGCCGCGCCATTTTTCGGGCACCTCCCCCACATATTTGCCGAGCGCGTCATCGAGCTTGATCTTGCCCTCTTCGACCAGCAGCATGATCCCGGCGGCGGTAAACTGCTTGGTCACCGAAGCGATCTGATAAGCCGTGTTTTCATTAGCCGGCACCTTCGTTTCCGTATCGGCCGCGCCGTAGCCTTTGGCGAGAATGATTTTCCCGTCGCGCACCACCGCCACCCCGGCGCCCGGAATAGTTTTGGCATCGATCAGCTTCTGCACCAAGCCGTCAACCCCGGCCGCCTCGGGCTTTTGCGCCAGGGCGAAAACGCTCAATATGACCATTAGCCCGGCGAGCGAAAATAATTTGACGAACAACGTTTTAACGAATATTTGCTTTTGCATTAATTTATTTTAAGAAATCTAAGAATTTGGTTTTTGTAAGTGTTACAAATAGTCAAAACGAAAGATCGCCCGCGGAAGTTCCGGAAAAAGCTCTTTTTCTATCTCCATTCCGATCTCTACTGCCTTTTATTTAATTACGCGTCTTTCCAAAATAGATACAGGGCAGGAACAAACCCGAAACCTTTGGATGAACGCCGCTCAATTCACCGTGCCGCTTGCTTAATTCAGCGTGTCAACCCGACAATTCATCGCGCGCGTCGTTCAATTCAGCGTGCAGGTCGCTTAATTCAGCGTGCAGGTCATTTAATTCAGCGTGCGGGTCGTCTAATTCTATCGTGCGAGTTGTTCAATTTGTCATGTCGAGCAGTTAATTCAGCGGGTCGATCACTTAATTCAGCGGGTCGATCACTTAATTCAGTGTGTGCATCCGCTTCATGCACTGTGTCTACTACTCAATTCACGCTGATAGTGACCTCATTCACTATGCCGATGACTTCATGCACAATGACTGACGGTTCATGCAGTCTCTTCGTTTTAGATAACAGCGACGGATACTTCAGCGAGCCGTGTTTCACCAAAGTAGTTTTACCTGATTTCAAGTTTCACCGAAGTCTTAAAAGACTAAGACCATAAAAATCAAAGGAGATTTTCACCATGAATAAAAGAGACAGATTACGGTTCGATATGTTCGTTCGTGTCGGGCAGTTCTTGAAGGATAACACGACCGATTTTCCGGCTAATAGCCTGGTTGCCACTCAGTCCGCCGTTTTAAACTCGGTTATCAATAATATTCAGGCTCTGACAGGCGAACAAAACGCCGGCCGGAGCAGTGCGCGGTTTCAGTACAACAGTAAAGCGACGGCGCGCGAGAATTTGCGCGAAATGCTTTCCGATATTTCGGAAACCGCCCGTTCGATGATTTATCAGCTTCCCGGTATTGATCTGAAGTTTCGGATGCCGCGCGGCGACAATGATGCCGAACTGCTGGCACGGGCACGGGCATTTTTGACGGATGCGACGCCGCTCAAAAATGATTTTATCGCCTACGAGATAGATGCGGATTTCCTGACGGACTTACAAGCCTTGATCGCGGATTTCGAGCAGCGCCAGAGCGCGACCGGAACGTCCACCGGCGCTCATGTCGAAGCCACCGCCGACATCGGCGAAGAAGCCCGCAAGGGAATGATCGCGGTGCGCACGATGGACGGGGCGATAAAAAACAAATACCGACGCGATCTCGGCAAACTGACCGCCTGGAAATCGGCTTCACATATTGAGCGCCTGCCGAAGCTGAGCGCCCCCGTTTCGACCAATCCCCCGAATGGATAATAGTAAACGAATCCGGGGAGTCCGCGGGTAATCCCCGGACTCCTTATTTGTTACATCAAAGGCGTTGCTACTACTACTGCTGCGGCCCAGACAGGAGAGTAGACTTGTTACCTGTCATTTGTCACCCGTCGCCTGTCTTACCCGCACTTATCTCCACTCGCCCTGCATCGTAAACGCCGCCCAGTAATAGGGCGACTTCCATTGATTCTGCTTCCACATTTCAACTTGCGCGGTGCGCAAAGCGGCGGCCGGCCGCTCGCCGTCTTTAAGCATTCCGCGATAAAACTTTTCCATCAGCTCGGCGGTCGCTTTGTCGTTGACGCTCCATAAACTGACCGTCACACGACGCGCTCCGGCATACATAAATCCGCGCGTCAGTCCGATCAGTCCTTCGCCTTTGACTTCTTTACCGAGTCCGGTCTGACAGGCGCTCAAAACGACCAGCTCGGCGGGCAGCTTCATATTATAGATGTCGTTGGCCCGCAGAAAGCCGTTTTGGGCGTGGCCTTCGGCATCGACCATCGAAAGCACGAGCGCGGAAAGCCCGGGTCGTTCGGTATCGAGCAGTCCGTGGGTGGCGAAATGAACATAGCGGTAATTGGCCAGTTCGCCGCTCATCGCCGTTTTCCAATTAGCCTCAAAACCGGTCGCTTCAAATCTTGAATTTTTCGGTGCGAGGGCGAGCAGACCGGTCGCTTCGCGCTCGGTGAAAGGCAAGCGGCGAATGACCAGCCTACCGTTGGCATTCGTATCGGCAATATATTCAAGTCCGCGTTCATCGGCGGAAGCCACCTGCGGGGCGGGCGTTTTATCGGAAGATTCGACATCTCTCAGCTTAAAGCGGGCATCGGTTCGATCAAAAACCGGATCGGCCATCACCGCCAGAGTTTTCGCCGCCGGCTGGCGATTCGCCAATTCCGTTCGCTGCACGGCGAGCGCCGAAACCGACGGCAGGCTGACGATTTCGTGATTGACGACGAGGGGTTGAAAATTTTTAGCTGACGCTTGATTTCTGTCATTAACCGGGTCGGGCAGCATCGCAAAAGGAATATATTGCAGCGCCCCGTCGGCGACGATCACCAAACGCTTATTCCCGAACCGGGCGGCGGCCGGTTTGAGCAGAATATCGCTGAGCGTTTCGGCGGCCAGCGGCAATTTAGTTTCCGCCGAAGCAATTCGCACTTTTTTTTGAAGGACGGTTTCGCCTTTTATTTGAATATTCCGCGCCGTCAGCAGCTCGTAAACCGCAAGCGCGTTCTTTTTGATCTCCTCTTCCCCGGGAAGTTCATAACCGGTCAGCGAATCTCCGGCAATGGCCCACAAATAGCTCCGCTCGGAGCCTAAGGCGTATTCGAGCAGCAGTGTGTCGGGGTCGAGTTGCTCCTGGATCTCTTTGAGCTTGAGCGGCTGCGGCTGAATCAGCGCGGCGTAATGCGGGCTCGCTTTGCGAATATCGGCTTGCGCCCGCTCGTAATCGTTTTCAAGCCGGCTGATCTCCTGCTTTAAGGCGGCCGCTTGTTCCGGTTTACCGGCTTGCAATAATTGCTGTGCTTTCTCGGTAAGTTGTTTGGCCAGTGAACGCTCGCGTTCGATCAGCGCGGGGTCAACGCCCTGGCGCACATCGGTTCTACTTTCAGTCAGCAGGTCGAGCAGGCTGCGGGCGCGCTGGCGCTCGCTCGATTCGACGGCAAGCGCGTCAAACCCCTTCGTCGGCGCGGTCTTGTGCTGGCGCATCAGAATGTCCGTGTAAAGCTGATACGAGTTTTGCACGGCGGCGAGCAAGGAGGCGCGGGATTCGGGGCTGACCACTTTTGTGCGCAGTAACTCGGCGACTTTCAGACTGTTTTCACTCTGCGCACGCGCCTGCTCCAAATTGCCGCGTTCGCTTTCCAGACGAGCAAGAGTCGGAAGCACGTTTAATTCGTCATCCCAGGACTTGATTTCGCGGGCGATCACCAGTCCCTGCTCGCCGAAGGCAATCGCTTTCTCATACTGGCGCAGCCCTCCGTAAGCTATTGCCAAATTTTTAAGCGCGTATCCTTCGCGAGCGCGGTCTTTTGTATCCCGAAAAATCACCAGCGCCTGCTCGCTGTAGGCAATTGCCTTGTCATACTGTTTTAGTTGATTGTATATGCTGCCCAAATTAATGAATACAAAGGCCTCGCCTTTGGAGTCCTTCAGCTCGCGGCGAATCGCTAAGGACTGCTCATAAAAGGCAATTGCTTTGTCATACCGGTTCATCGCACCGTTTGCGACGCCCAAATTGTTCAATACCGTCCCTTCGCCCCGGCGGTCTTTGATTTCACGTCTGATTAACAGGCACTGCTCGTAATATTCGATCGCCTTATCAAAGCGGTTGAGCGAACGATACAGTGCGCCGATGCCGTTAAGCGCGTAGGCTTCTTCCGACCGGTCGCGAAGCTCACGGGCAATCGCTAAGGCTTGCTCGTAATAGACGATAGCTTGCTCGTATTCTCCTTTGAGCCGATAAGCAGCTCCCAGATTCTCGAGACTCATGCATTCCTGCTGTCGATCCTTCACCTCGCGCTGAACAACCAGCGATCTTTCATAAAAGATAATCGCCTTGTCATACTGACTTAAGGAAAAGGAGACCACGCCTAAACTGTTGAGGATGATTCCTTCTTCCGATCGGTCTTTTACCTCCTGAGCGATCGCCAATGCCTGTTCGTAGGCAGTCGTCGCGTTGTCGTAGAGGCTCAAACGCTCGTCGGCGACGGCGATATTTTTCAAGTTATTTCCCTGCACCGGACGATCTTTCAATTCGCGGGAAATCGCCAACGCCTGCTCATAAAAAGTAATCGCTTTGAGCGGTTCATTCATCCAGAAGTAAGTCAGGCCTAAATTATTAAGTAGTTGTCCTTCGCGTGCACGCAGTTTGAGATCCCGGCAAAGCTTAAGTCCCTGCTCATAAAAATCAATTGCTTTGTCATGTTCGTTCAGTCTGGAATGCGCCGCCCCGAGCAAGTAAAGCGAATATGCCGTCCAGGCCGGCTCGTCAAGGTCTTGCACCAGGGAGAGCGCCCGTTGTCCCTTCTCGATTACCTCACGGGCGGTTTTCTCTTTTTGTTTGCGGAGCTCTTTGCACTCAACCAGCAGGCTCAGGGCGGACAGGCGTTGACGGTCTGCCGGTGCGGCCGCATCCTTTACAAACGCCTCCAAACGATAGGAGCCGCGAATGGTGGCGACACTATCGCCATAAACTTTCAGCTCGTAGTTGCCGGGCGTTCGCACCTCCAGCAAAAGCGATTCCTGTTCGCCGACTTCCGCCAGATTCATTTCGACGACTTGCCGGCCGTCAGGCGCCGTCAGCATCAATACGCTATCAATTGCCCGTTGATCCAACCGGAATCGAACGAACTGCCCGGCCTGAAGCGTAATCTGATAGGTGTGCGACTCGCCGCCCGCGATCTCCCGGTCAACCGGCTTATTCGGTTCGAGCCGTTGTAAATTCTGCGCCTGGACGATTTGACCGGTGACGATCAGGCACAAACTAAAAAACAATTGATAAACATGTCTGCTCATATCCCACTTACCTTGCCGCCGTCGATTAGATTGTGTTTCGCGACTTTTTTCCCGGTTATGCAAAAAATTATGAAGATGAAAGCGTCAATTACAAGTCGATCAAAAGAAATTTATTGAAAACGGTCTATCAGCTTTGCCGCCGGCACCTTTTCTCAGGTGATGTTCCGATTTGATAATGTGCGCGATTATATCAGCGTTGGCCGTCATTTGCGAAACTTCTTGAGCTACGTCGCGGCGGACTTTTCTTTAGAACAATATAAACGAAGGATCAAAGAAAATTTTTTTGAGCCCTCTTTCCGGGTTTTTCCGCTATGGGGAAGTGAAAGCATAAAACACTTGTCCAAGGAAGGAGTCAAAATGAAAAAACAAACAATATCAAATCGGCGCCAACAGTTGGCGACAACCATCGTCGCCGTCGCCGTTCTGCTTTTTGCCGGCAGCCTCAACGCCGCCGCGCAAGAGAAAAAATCAATCGGCGAAAGATACGGCTCGCGCGAACCGCGTGCTTGCGGAGACATGAAAGCTCCGGCACGAGGCGCGATCACGGCCGCTCTCGCCGTAAAGTATTTCATCTGTGCCGCCGAAAAGGTTGACGGTCAGTATTTGTATCTGGTCGAAAACGTTAAAGTCGAGGTTGGCACGAGCCGCCCTTACAACCCGAATATGGATTTAAACGTGCCGGAGATAGACGTGCGATTTCCGCTCTATCCGATTCGCGGCAGCCATGACCTGTATCAATGCAAAGATCCCAAAAACGATTACATCAGAATTCCGGGTAAAACTTGCGTTCGTTACGAACACCGGAACGCGAAAGGTTTTTGTTACAAAACGACCTTCGGCGACTGGCGGTGCTATCAGACGGATCTCAACATCCCGAACGAAAACATCTTCATGGATGTCCCGCCGCCGACCGGTGAAAAAGGTGCCGGAAACAAAACCGCGGCTAATGATGAGCCTGTTGACATGAAAAAGACGGAACAAACCGCTAAGACGCAGGACAAACCGAATGCCGCCGACCGGGACGAAAACGGTTTTGTGAAACCGGATCTTTCCGAAATGGAGAAATACTTCGACAACATCAGATACGAATACGACTTTACCACAAGAGATTTGAATATAGTTGGCAGAATGAAAAAGGCAAACAACCCGAACACTTGGCTGGTTGAATATTACGACACGGACGGCGCGAGGATAACATGGGGCAACACCATATTAAGGGGGCTGGATTCCAGCGTCGGTCAAGTCGTGAAGATGTATGTCCGCACGCCGAGCGAAAAGCAAATGCGGGATGAAGTCAAAAAGATCGTTATCACCAGAAAACTTGATTGAGTACGTGCTTAGAAAAATTAACTGCCGCGCTGCCGAAGCCGTAATTACGGGCGGATATTCGCAATTTTGCCGCATTACGAAATTAAAAGGAGAAAACCAAGATGATGAAAAGAATCGATGATGAAAAGAATCTTTCGACACCGGCAGTCGTGACCGCTAGTCACGACTGCAACCCTTATTTTGTCCGGCGCTCAAAGGTTTTCGCCAAAAGCGACAATTCAACAGTTGACTGAACGCGAGGACGCGGACAACGACTCTCTTATCCAACACTGAACTTTATTCAAGGTTTTGCCTCCAGGAGCTGACGCGAATCGGCGTGGCGTAATGTGCCCTGACGTTGTAAATCCCGAAAGATCTCCAAGCTTTGGCGATGATTTTCGCGGGCTTCGGCGATTTGACCTGCGGTCGGATTTGGCAGCTTGAGCAAGGCGTCGGCCAATTCCGAATGAGCTTCAGCAGTAAAGCGTCTAAGATGTGCATCGCGGGATTCTTTCGCTACGATCGACTGATAAAAATTGATTGCTTCACGCAGGTTTTGTAATCCCTCTTCGTGTTTTCCTTCAAAAAACAAAGCCGCACCCAACATTGTTCTGGCTCGTGCCGCGAGAATTTTTGTCTGAACTCTTTCGGCATCAAAGTTAATGATTTTTTCGTATATTTCCAACGCACGGCGAAACCGGCCGGCGGTTGTCGCTTTTTGATTTTGTCGCCACAGAATTTGTCCGTAACTGAGCTCACCGTCTGCCACCGCAAGTTTGTAATCCATATTTGTCGGATTCGCCTCAGCCAGTTTTGTGCGAATGTCCAGTGCGGTTTCGGTGTGTTTTATAGCCGTTTGGGCATCGCCCGAATTTTCGAGTGCGGCAGCCAGCTGCAAAAGAATATTTGATTCATTACGTCGCAAAATATCGGCTTCAGGCTTTTTGGCAAGTTCGTTTCTGCATTCGCCGAGTGCGGTTTCAAATTCTTTAATGGCCGCTGCATAATCTCCTTTGTAATTCAATCCGTAACCGATGGCCATCCGGGTCAGATGAGGTTTCATATAATCATAGCCATCGGCATTTAATTGATACATTTTTTCAGCAACGGGCAGAATTTTTCGTGCCGTTTCGATCGTCTCGTCGGCATGGCCGAGTTGCTGCATCGTCAATGCATAATGATAATTGGCTGTCCAAAAACTGTCTTGATAGTTAATTTCACCGGGCGATTCACGCAAAATTTCGTCAACAAGACTAACGGCACGACGGTTGTATTCGAGTGTGAAATCAACATCGCCACGCAACCGCGAATTAAAGATCATATCCAGATAAACCATCGCCAAACGGTCGCGGGCAGCCGGATTCTCCGGCTCTGCCCGGATGACTTTTTCGCTAAGTTCAGCGGCTTTTTCGAGAATCGACTTGCGGTCGTCTAATTTTCGATCAGGCAAATTGGCCAGATTTTGATATGTCCAGGCGAGTTCTAATTTTAACTTGTTATCGCCTTCGGATTCGGCGGCGAGTGCGTCGAGTTGTTCGACGGCACGATCCAGCAAAAGTTTTCTGGCCGGCATCGAACCCGGCAAATCCCGAATGGCACGTTCGATTTCGCTGACCATTGAATTCGAGATCTTCCGAAGATTTTCCGAACGCCTTTCCGCCCTTTCGCGTTCCTGTCGGGCAAGGCGATTTTGCCACAAAGTCGCGGTTAATCCGCCGAGCAAACTTAAAAAGATCAAAGCCGCGGCTGCGACACCGATTCGGTTTCTGTTTATAAATTTAGTAGTGCGATACCCCCAGGTATCCGCACTGGCCGAGACGGGCAATCCTGATTGATGACGCCCGATGTCTTCAGAAAAATGCTCAACCGAAGAATATCGGCGTTCCGGCTCTTTACGTAAAGCCTTTAGAATGATGTTATCCAAATCACCCCTTAATGATTTTGGATTTTGGATTTTGGATTTTGGATTTGTCGTTTGTTCTTTGTCCTTTGTCGTTTGTCCTTTGTTGGTTGAGGTTTTGTTATCCTCCGCCCGCGAAGGACGACTGACGACTGACGAAGGGCGAGCGGGATCAGTTTCGCAAACGGCTTTGATAATCTCACTGATGCTTTGATTTACGGTTTTATACGGTCGGCTTCCAGTTAAAAGTTCGTAAAGAATGACGCCCAAGCTGTAAATATCGGTCGCGGTCGTCAGCTTTTCGCCGCGCACCTGTTCGGGGCTGGCATATTCCGGTGTGAAAACGTGCGTTTGGGTGGCAGTGACCGCCTCTCCGGGTTTTGTCTCTGATTTGAGAAGTTTGGCAATTCCGAAATCGAGCAGCTTGATGCGTCCGTCACGGCTGACGAGAATGTTCGAGGGCTTTAAATCGCGGTGAATGACCAGATTTGAATGCGCGAATGAAACCGCTGCGCAAACCTGCCGGAAAAGCTTCAAACGCTCGTCGAGGTCGAGATTTTCTCTGTCGGCAAAATCGGTTATCGTCTCGCCCTCGACGTATTCAATGACAAAATAAGGCAACCCGTCGTCAGTTGTACCTCCGTCAATCAAATGGGCAATGTTCGGATGTTTGAGCCCGGCGAGAATCTGCCGCTCCATAAAAAAACGGCGCAGGATGGCATCCGAATTTATTCCCGGTTTGATCAGTTTAAGGGCCACTTGCTGCTCAAAACTGCCGTCCGCGCGCTCAGCTAAAAAGACCGTGCCCATACCACCTGCGCCAAGCTGCGAGATTATCCGATAGTTACCGATTTGGCTGCCGATCAGATTCTTAGCCGCTACTTCGGTTGGTTCGGGATGAACAACGGCCGAGAAAACTCCTTGTTCGATCAAATCCAGGTTTTCGTTTTCAAACCCGAGCAATAGATCGACTTCGCGCCTCAGATCGGCATCGTCGCCGCAGGCCTCGGCGAGATATACGGCGCGCCGTTCGGGAGCGATTTCCAATGCTTCTTCGATGATGATCTTAACTTTCAGCCAATACTGTGGATTCATTGATTTTTCGAATTTAAGAAATGGGATAAAGATATTTTTTATGTGTCCGCAGCTGAACCGGGGATCAACACGGATATTAAAACCGTTGAAGGATAATGTTTGACGTCAAACATATCCATTAAAAAATATCTGTGTCCATCCTCGGTTTATCTGCAGATGATTTTGTCTTTCCATTTAAGAATTTATATAGCAAAAGTCTGGCGCTCGACCATTCGCGTTTGACGGTGGCCGGTGAAATGTCTAAAACTTCGGCGATTTCCTCAACTTTTAAACTGCAGAAAAATTTCATCTCGACAATTTGAGCTTGTCGCGCGTTCACCTCTTCGAGCTTCCCGAGCGCCTCATTGACAGTAATTATATCGAGTATTTTTTCATTGCCCGAATCGATGACGACATCATCGATCAGGATCCGCGTTTTAAATTCGCCGCCCCGTTTTTGTGCATTCCGCGCCCGGGCATGATCGATCAGTATCTCGCGCATAACGTGCGCCGCCACACCGAAAAACTGCGCCCGGCTTTGCCAGTCGATCTCCGCCTGCCCGACCAGTCGAAGATAGGCTTCGTGAACAAGGGCGGTCGGCTGCAGCGTATGATCGTTTCTTTCCCTTTTCAGGTAGCCGGCGGCCAGCCGCCGTAGCTCGCCGTAGACGATCGTTAAGAATTCCCCCATATTTTCTCGCTTGTCTTTTTGAAACTCGGTTAAAAGCTGGGTGATCGGTTTTTTACTCATTGCGCTTACTTGAGAATCAGACCAAGAATAAAGAAATTCCTGCTTATCCGCAAGATTTTTCCGGAAGCGGTCGTGTCCTAATTTCGTGCCGCTTCGGTTTTTTTGTGCTGAAGGCACTTTGGATATGAGCCTGCGGCCAAGAGCGTCAGGACAGATAAGCAATCCTTCTTACGCTCCGGAAAGAGGGCCGCGCGCAGAGATCTCGTTTGACGAAGATATTTTCCAGGGTTTTTATAACCTGCAACTTGGGTTAATATAATGCGAAGCGAACCTAAAAGAATTAATCCGTTCAAAATATATCATTAGAATTTGAGGAGACATAGTTAATGTTCAAAGGTATTTTCCGCCTTCTGGTAGTCGGTGCTTTCTTACTGTTAAATATCATCACCGCAACACTTTTCGCGCAGCAGCCGCCACAAACGGCGGCTACGCCTCCTTCGCGGGCAGACATTTTGCGCGGTGAATACGGCGAGTATCGCGCTAATAACGATCTGCTTTTTTATCATCTGGATATAAAGGTCGAGCCGGATAAAAAATATTTGAGCGGCAAGAACACGATTCGCTTCAAGATGCTCAAAGACGGCACAAGGATTCAGCTCGATCTTAATTCCACCTTAAACATCGACAAGATCCTGATGGGCAGTACTTCGCTCAAGTATGAACGCGATTCGGGCGCGGTGTTCGTCGATTTTCCCGAAACGCTCCGCACAGGGCGCGTTTACACGATTGATTTTTATTACTCGGGAAATCCGATTGAAACGGGCCGCTTCGGCGCTATTACTTTCAAGAAAGACGGCAGCGGTCATACGTGGGTCAACACGGCTTGCGAAGAGAGCGGAGCCAGCGTCTGGTGGCCGAACAAGGATCAGTGGCGCGATGAAGTCGAGAATATGCAGATCAGCGTGGCCGTGCCGAACGATCTGGTCGATGTCTCGAACGGAAAGTTTGTCGGCAAAACCGATCTCGGGAACGGCTACACGCGCTGGGACTGGCAGGTTAATTATCCGATCAATAACTATAATGTTTCGCTGAATATCGGTAACTACGTTCATTTCGACGATAAACTCGGAAGCTTGCCGCTCGACTTTTATGTGCTGCCGGAAAACCTCGAAAAAGCTAAAAAACAATTCAGGCAAGCCAAACCGATGATCGAAGCCTACCAGCATTATTTCGGTGAATACCCGTTTAAAAAGGACGGCTATAAATTGATCGAAGCACCGTATACGGGCATGGAGCATCAGAGCGCCGTGACCTACGGGAATCGTTTTGCCAACGGTTATTTCGAGCGCGACTGGACGGGTGTCGGCATCAGCTTAAAATTTGACTTTATCATTATCCACGAAAGCGGGCACGAATGGTTCGGCAATGCCGTCAGCGCCGCCGACCGCTCGGATATGTGGATTCACGAAGGCTGGACGACGTATCTCGAATGTCTCTATGTCGAATATATGTTCGGGCACGATGACGGCATTAAATACACCAACGGCTACAGGGCAAAGGTGCGTAATCAGCAACCGATCATCCCGGCACGCAATACCAATGCGACACCGCCGCAGGATATGTATTTTAAGGGGGCGCTTTTCTTAAATACGCTGCGGAGTGTCGTCAATGACGATAAAAAATGGTGGAAGCTGATTCATGATTTCTACCAGCATTTCAAATATCAGAATATTATGACCGAAGATGTGGTCGCCTACTTCAACCAGAAAACGGGCATGAACCTGACGCCCGTTTTCGATCAATACCTGCGTCATACAATGATCCCGGCGCTTGAATTAAAATTTGATGAAGCAGGTGGCACGGTTTCCTATCGCTGGAAGGCGGATGAACCGAAGTTTGCCATGCCGGTCAAGGTCGGCACGAAAGACAAGTGGCAGATCATCGAACCGGGCGCGGAGTGGAAAACTATGAAAACTCCGATCAAAAAGGATGATTTCGCGGTGGCGACCGATCTCTATTTTATTAATGTCAACAAGTTATGAGAGGGAAGTAACAGGTATTACCCGCGAAATGCACTAAAATACACGAAATTTGTTTCGCTTTTTCGGCTTGTTTCGTGCTTTGTTAGTGTCTTTTGTGGATAAAATCTTATTTTTAAGAAGCCAAATGTTCATGCAAGAAAGAAATGAGTAAGATCTACACCACCGGCTACATAGGAAAAGATATTGCCGACTTAAAGCCGCTGCTCGAATCGCTCGATGCCTGCCTCATTGATATTAGATTTGCGCCGGTCTCCAAATATCTCGAATGGCGCAAAGACTACCTGCAAATTCTTTTAAAAGGACAGTATCGCCATGTCCAAAACCTCGGGAACCGCGCCTATCAGGAAAACAAGATCGAAATTCAGAATCTGGAGCTGGGAATCAGAACGATTCTTTCTTTTGAGGTCAACCTGGTTTTAATGTGCGGCTGCGCGGAATTAAAACTCTGTCACCGGTTGACGGTCATGACTGCTCTGCATCAAAAAGGTCACGAAGTTAGGGAGATCGAAGACTGGAAAGACCCGGGGTTTCCGTAGTTTTACCGAGGGCTTTAAAAAAACTGAAATCGACCTAAGAAATTTGAAAACTATTTAATTGATAAAGATTAGCTTCCGAGAGGATTAAAATAAATTAGCCTTGCACCTCTCTCCCTCTCTCTTCTCTGCGTCTGCGGCATCTTCAGCGTTAAAAACCTCTGCTTCTCGAAAGAATATTCCAAAATGTGAAATTGGAGAAAATGAATTTGTTGCATTTTTTTGATGTGATCTAAATCAAATCCCGATCGAATTAACATCTCATGCGTCTCGCAGGATTCCAAAAATAAATTTTACCGGCGCGAATTCCAGCCACGGCCGTCTTCAGCGCTAAATCGATCATAAAGGCACAAAGTTTGCGCTAAAACCTTTGACGATACAAAAAGATGTCGGGTGGAGGAGGCTCATGAAAACGACTTCAGTTTTGTGAATACGTTAACAGCTAAACCACTGACTATCAATTATTTGGAGAAAATCTAAAAAAATATATAAGCGAGGGAAGTAATGAAAAATAATAGGGAAGTTTTGAAAAAAAGTAATAAAACTCAGTCGTCGGCGATTCTCTTGATGCTGACGTTTGTCTTGTGTCTGGTGCAGGGTGCGGCTCATGCCCAGGGGACCTTTCCAGCACATTGGGATCCTAAGCTTAGAATTCCACGTGGACAAGTTGTCGCGG